>ERZ1034844.7-NODE-7-length-161878-cov-14.832817_pt1 | contig 161878 bp, 142 predicted proteins | sample MGYA00520594_ERZ1034844 | MGnify/ENA primary metagenome ERZ1034844 (study PRJEB33766, sample SAMN09781733) | gut metagenome | biome: gut microbiome | host: Homo sapiens | place: Madagascar | study: EMG produced TPA metagenomics assembly of the PRJNA485056 data set... | reverse complement strand
CTTGCCAGTCTTTAGAATTGTTTCACATTTTGAGCAAGTTATGCTACACTGAATTAGGAAAAATGAGTGCATGCATCTTTACTGTTCGGGGCATTGCAAGATAATGACATGGGATTCATATAAAAAGAGTGTGTGCAGAATTGAGGATTGATATGAGCGAAACCAATAGCATGGACAGCTACAGAGTCCTTTTATCCGGCGGCGAGGGTGAAATCGTGGAGAAAAAATCCCGTTTTATCGCCACAATCCGCAAGTGCGAGACCGAGGAAGAGGCAGTGGCTTTTATAGAAGAAATAAAGAAAAAGTACTGGGATGCCAGACATAATTGTTCGGCATTCGTTATAGGAAGCAGGGGAGAGCTGACCCGGTGCAGCGACGACGGAGAACCGTCCGGTACAGCCGGGAGACCGATGCTGGAGGTGCTGACCGGCTCCGGAATCCGCAATATTGCAGTGGTAGTGACGAGATATTTCGGTGGTACCCTGCTTGGTACCGGCGGACTGGTGCGTGCCTACACGCAGGCGGTGAAAGAGGGGCTGACACATTGCGAGACAGGTGTCATGCGAAAGGGATGCAGACTGGAAATTGTGACCGATTATAATGACGTCGGAAAACTGCAATACTATTTCGGGCAAAATGGTATCGTTCCGTCAGACAGCATCTATGCCGAAAACGTAAAATTTATTTTACTTATTCCGGTCGAAAAAGAGGAAAATCTCAGAAAAAACCTGACAGAAACCACTTGCGGCAAGGTAAAGATTGAGAAAATCGAAGAGACGTATTTCATTGACAAAGAAACGTCGGATAGGTAAAATAGAAATAGTTGTGCAAATGCATTTTCGTAAATGAAATGTTGAAAATCAAAAGGGATTAGAAGGCTATGATTCCATGAGGAAAGGTGGTGGTTTTTATGAAGTGTACACAGACAAGTTCTGACAATCCGGTTCCCGGGCGAAGTTGCAGCATAAGTTACACCCATAGAAAACATCATAAGGAGGATCATCATGGAACAGATCAAAGAACTGGAAGAAGTTTTAGAGCTTCTTAACACCAAGCAGTACACCAAGCTGCGCCAGTATCTGGCTGAACTCAACGATGCCGACATTGCGGGACTTCTGGAAGAACTGGAAGAAGAGGAGATGTTAAAAGTATTCCGCATCCTGCCCAAGGATCTGGCGGCAGACGTTTTTTCCTATTTAGATATGGACAATCAGCAGAAAATCATTACCTCCCTGTCGGATAAGGAAGCTGCCGGCATTATCAACAACCTGATGGCGGACGATGCGGCAGACCTGCTGGAGGAGATGCCTGCCAATATTGTCAAAAAGCTTTTGACCAATGCAAGCCCCGATGTGCGCAGGGATATCAATCATCTGTTGCGTTATCCGGAGGATTCCGCCGGAAGTATCATGACGGTCGAGTATGTCGACCTGAAGGAAAACCTGACGGTGAATCAGGCAATCGAGCGGATCCGTAAGGTGGGACTCGACAGTGAGACCATCAATATCTGTTATGTTCTGGATGCACAGAGGAGACTGGTAGGTACCGTGGCGCTGCGTTACCTGCTGCTGATGGATGGCGACGAGATCATCGGTGACATCATGCATGAGAATGTCATCTCCATCAATACCCTGATGGATCAGGAGGAAGTTGCCAGACAGTTCAAAAAATATGACTTTACAGCCATGCCTGTGGTAGACAATGAGAACAGGCTGGTCGGTATTATCACCGTGGATGATATCGTGGATATCATGGAAGAAGAGACCACGGAGGATATGGAAAAGATGGCGGCTATCGTGCCCAGCGATAAGCCTTATATGAAGACCGGCGTATGGGAGACCTTCAAAAAGCGTATCCCCTGGCTGTTACTTTTGATGGTATCGGCGACGTTTACCGGCGCAATCATTTCTTCTTTTGAAGACGCACTGAGCGTCTGTGCGGTACTGGTGGCATATATTCCCATGCTGATGGATACCGGCGGTAATGCCGGAAGCCAGGCGAGCGTTACGGTCATTCGTGGATTATCCCTGAATGAGATCGAATACCGGGATGTGCCCAAGGTCGTGTTCAAAGAGATCCGCGTGGCATTGATCTGCGGTGTTACCCTTTCTGCGGCGAATTTTGTGAAGCTGTTATTGCTGGACAGAGTGGGCGTGCTCGTCGCAGCGTCTGTATGCCTGACTTTGATCGCGGCAGTCGTGATCGCCATGATCATCGGGTGCTTACTGCCGATCCTGGCAAAACGCCTGGGCTTCGACCCGGCCGTTATGGCGAGCCCATTCATCACGACCATCGTGGATGCCATGTCATTGCTGGTATATTTCCGTGTAGCATCCGCAATTCTGGGATTGTAGAAATCTTAAAATAGCCGTAATGTGTATGCGCAAAATCATTCACATACGGCTTATTTTTCTGCATCATGTTGATAAAATTTTGACAGGATGTTTTTTTTTCAGTACTTTCTAACAAGCTCTTTGCAAGTACGGAAAATTTTGTTAGAATCAGAATAAATAGCAATTGTAACCGCTTTCGTAAGTTATTTTCTATAGGAAATATTTCGGGAACAGCAAAAGCAACGGAGGAAGAAATTATGAGATATTTTTTTGAATCTAAAGTAGAAAAAAAGGATGCAGGATATACCATCCAGATTCCTTTTAATGTATGGGAAGTATGCAAGCAGAGAGAAGTCATCAAAGGAGATATCGTCCTTGACAACAACATCATCGAGTGTGAGCTTCATCCCAAGGAGAAGGGGAACTACGAGATCGTGATTACCGATGAGAATGCAGTAAAGGTAGAGCTTGGTGTGCCTCATAAGATTCTGCTGCATGTCAACGGTTCCCTGATCCGTATGGACCAGAACAGCCCTTACAGTTTCGAAAATCCGATCCGTAAAATCGACAGCATGAATGTGATCATCCAGCCGGAAGACGGTCTGTGCGGTCAGGCATGTGTAGCTATGCTGGCAGGTGTTACCATTGCAGAAGTAATCAGCGTTATGGACTGCAGAGAGTGGCAGGCTACCATGGGACGTGTGATCTCCGCACTGAACTACTACGGCATCGATCATACCGATATCATCGTATATACTGAGGGCAGGCCCGCTGTACTGCCAAAATGCTGCATCATGATGGAGAAAATGGGACGTTTCTGCCACTATCTGGTACATTTTGATGGCAAGTTCTATGATTCCAACCTGGGTGTGCTGGAAGAGTACGACATGAGCAAGCTGTTGGGATACCTGGAGATCAAGTGCTGATGGAATGCAAATTCGTATTTGCATGATTTCGATCATCTTGCTCTATTCATAAGGAAGTTCAAAAACTGTAGGTTACATAGAGGTGCCTACAGTTTTTTCTTATAACAATAGGTTAAAAACCAAAAAAACCCTTAATAGGGTTGCATGTTAACACGGTAAAGTGTAAAATGAAAAAAGTGTGATTTTTGTAACGATTCTGAACAGTTACTAATTTTCTATTACAAAGGATGGAGAGAAAAATGAATCAGAAAAAGAAGATTGAAAATTATCAGCAGATTGCCATGGGAACCGGACTGCGTTATGATGAAGGGGGTGACCTGTTTCACGGGGAACGGGATGGGTTTGACTTTATCGTCTATGCACCCGATGCAAGATATCCGTATATGATGGTGCTGCATACGGCGGCAAAAAGCGCTGACGGTTCGACATTTGACAAGCAGGCAGTGAAAGGGTTTCGGAAAAGCAGCAGGAAGATCGCAAGTTTTGGTCAGAAGAATCTGGATATCAGAGTATCACTGAAGGCACAGTCCAATGCGGAAAAATGTAAGGATACATTGAACGAAGCACTTGCAGCTACAACGACATTCCTGCGTACAAACAGTTACAGCCCCTGCTGTGATCTGTGCGGTCAGAATGTAGAGACCGGAGCGTTCAGAATGGGCGGTGAATACTATCATTTATGTCCGGACTGCGAGATGAAGATGCGCAGTGACATCGCAATGAAGGCACAGCAGACGGCGCAGAAGAAAGAAAACATCGTAGGCGGTATTGTAGGCGCTCTGATAGGATCCCTGTTGGGAATGCTCAGTGTTCTGATCTTAAGCCAGCTGGGATATGTAGCAGCATTATCCGGTGTGATTATGGCGGTGTGCGTTCTGAAGGGATATGAGATGCTGGGCGGAAAACTGACCAAAAAGGCAGTGGCCATCAGCGCTGTGATCATGATCCTTATGACCTATTTTGCAGACCGTGTGGACTGGGCGATTATTTTGTTCAATCAGGGAGGCGGTGCGGAAGCAGGTTATAGTCTGTTCGAGTGTTATCGTCTGATCCCCGCGCTGCTTTCCGAAGAAGTGATTGATATGGGAAGCTATATAGGCAATCTGGTTCTGCAGTATCTGTTTGTGGCGCTCGGAGCAGTCCCTACCGTGATCGGAAAAATGAAAGAGAAAAAAGAAGAAGGCATCATTACAAGACTAAATTAACCTCAAAAATGAAATTAATCTCTTTGTTTCATGAAAAATATGTGGTAAAATGGTACTAGAAAAACCGGAGAAAACAGTTTGGCTGCCGGAAAACAGAAGTGTATGGATTGGGGAGAGCAGAATATGAGAAAGTGGAAAGTATTATTGCTGTCATGGGCTATTCTCATAAGCTTGGGAGCTGTGGGAACGGCTTCCTTACAGGCAGAAGCTGCCGGATTAAATCAAGGGAAAAGGGTACTTTTTATCAGCTCTTATTCTTACGGCTGGGATACGGTGCAGACCCAGATTGAAGGGATCAAAGCCGGAGTGGACGCGGATACGGCGATAGACTATGAATTCATGGATACAAAGCGTTTCCGGTCAGAAGAGTCGATTCAGATGTTCCATGACATGCTGCAATACCATCTGGAGAATACGGATCCTTATGATGTCGTGATCGTCGGAGACGATGCGGCATTGCAATTTGCCATGGAGTATAAAACGGAATTATTCGACGGGATCCCTATTGTGTTTGAAGGGGTCAATGATGAGGCTTATGCCCTGCAGGCAGCCGAAGATCCCCTTGTGACAGGAATATTGGAAAAACTTTCCGTAGAGAAAAATATTGATCTGGCGTTAAAGATTAACCCGACGGCAGAAAAAGTGGTGGCAATCCTGGATGATTCTGTGACGGCGGAAGCGGAGAGAAAGAATTTCTACAGTGCTGCCAAGAATTATCCCAATCTGGAATTTTCCGAGATCAATGCTTCACAGCTTTCGACAGCCAGACTGCAGCAGGCTGTCGGTAAAGTGGATGATAAGACCATTTTGATCTACATCGTGATGTCGACGGACGGCAGCGGCAAGCAATATACCAGTTCACAGGCCGTGCGTATGACCGTAAATTATGCGCAAGTGCCGGTATACCGTATGGTAGAAGCAGGAATCGGCGACGGATTGTTGGGCGGTAATGTGGTCTCTATGTATAAATCGGGAGAGATTGCCGCGCAGATCGCCATGGATATTATGAACGGAACGGACAGCAGTGAAATCAATGTTGTCAGGGAAAGCCCCAATATCTACTGTATTGATGAAAAAGTGATGAAAGAATTCCATTTGAGTGCATCACAGTTTCCGGAAGATACAGTGTTTGTAAATCATGAGGAAGGCTTTTTTACAAGAAACCGTGAAGCAATTATTCCATGCATGATATTGGTCGGTGCATTGATTGTTATTGTTATATGGGTGTGCTTTGATAACTATCGCAGAAGAAAGCTGATGGAGGAGTTAGAGACCGCCAGATCCATTATGGAATCGGCATCCCAGCATGATTTCCTTACAGGACTTCCGAACCGCAGCAAATTCATGAAGGATCTGGGACAGCTGATTGATGCCAAAGTGCCTTGTACTGTCATGATGCTGGATATTGATAATTTCAAGAAGATCAACGATACCTACGGACATACTGCCGGAGACGAAGCACTGCAGCAGGTGGCAAACCGTCTGAAGGATATGCAGTCACAGATACTGACATCTTACCGGTTCGCCGGAGATGAATTTATCCTGATCCTGCGCAGCAGCCAGAACATGCTGGTAGAGAAGACAGCGTACCAGTGCAGACAGGTATTTACGAAAGATGTGGTACTCTGCGGTACCAGACGCAAGATTGGCGGAAGTATCGGTATCGCAAGCTATCCGAAGGATACGGACAATCTGGAACAGCTGATTGTCTGTGCGGATGATGCTATGTATCAGGTGAAGAAGAACGGCAAGAATGATTTTGCTTATTATAAGAAGCCGGAAGAAGAGATGCAGGACAATCAACAGGAAAGCGATAAGCGTAAATAACAGAATCCAAAAATGAGAATCAGGCAGGAATGACTGTTACGATAACAGAAGTTCCTGCCTGATTTTTGAACTTGAAGGGGAACAAGTGAACAGGAAATAAGGCTTTTTGGGTTGAAAAAGTATATGGTTATGTTATATAATTAATGCTATTGACTAAAAGGAGAATCCTATCATGCGAATACTATCAGAAGCACTGGGATATGTAATGTATTTTTGCTATGATCTGGTGCATAATTACGGATTGGCGATTATTCTGTTTACGCTGATCAGCAAGATTGTTCTATTACCGGTATCTGTCTGGGTGCAGAAGAATTCCATCAAAATGGTGAAGATGCAGCCGGAGATCAACCGGATCAAGGCAAAGCATTTTGGTGATGCAGACCGCATCGCGGACGAACAGTCGAAAATATTCAAAAGAGAGAAATATAATCCATTGGCATCTCTGATTCCGCTGGCAATTCAGATCATATTGCTGATGGGACTGGTAGAGGTCATTTATCATCCGTTAGATTACCTGCTGCATATTTCACAGGAGGTAATCACAGCATTCAACGGACTGGCTGTCAGTCTGGCGGGAGCAAATCCGGAGAGCTCCTCTATTCAGCTAACCGTAGTAGAGATGATCAAAAGCGGAAAGTATGTCGAACAATTCGCTGCACTGCAATCGGTAGGGACCGGTGCTGACGCAGCAGATATTGCAATGATATTGGAGCAGGTGAAGAGTATCTCTTTGGATTTCTGCGGAATTAATTTAAGCTGGGTTCCTTCTGAAGTGGGCGGTATCGATATCGTGGTTCCGATTGCTGCCGGCTTCTCTGCATGGCTTTTGTGTGTGGCACAGAATGCAGCGAATGTTATTCAGGCAGAGCAGTCCAAACTGAATAAATACGGTATGATGGCATTCTCCGTTGGCTTGTCCCTGTATCTTGGCTGGTTCGTTCCGGCAGGTGTTGCATTATACTGGATCGCCAGCAATCTGTTCGCTATTTTACAGCAGTACCTGTTGAACTGGGCAATCAATCCGAAAGACTATGTGGATTATGAAGCACTGGAAGCCAGCAAACAGGAACTGGAGGAATTACAATCCATCGGCGGTAAAAAGAAGCTGTTCCGGAAAAATCCTTATGCAAAGCGGGAGAAGAAGGATTTTAAGAGATTCTTTTCCGTGGTCAACAAGCATTTGGTATTTTATTCAGAGAGCAGCGGCTTCTATAAATATTATCAGGGCATCATAGAATATTTATTGGAACATACCAATCTGACGATTCACTATGTTACCAGTGATCCTGAGGATCAGATTTTTGCAATTGCAGAGAAGGAGAGCAAAATCCGTGCCTACTACATAGGAGAGAAACGTCTGATCACGTTGATGATGAAGATGGATGCAGATGTGGTTGTCATGACCATGCCGGATCTGGAGAATTACCACATTAAGCGTAGTTACATTAGAAAAGATATTGAATATATCTATATTCCACACGGTATGGACAGCCTGAATATGACGATGCGGACAGGCTCCATGGATCATTACGACACCGTGTACTGTGTAGGCAAGCATCAGACCGAAGAGATCAGAAAGACAGAAGAAGCGTACGGACTGCCTGCCAAAAAACTGGTGGAATGGGGCTATTGCCTGCTGGATCGTATGATAGAAGAGTACGGGCAGACAGAAAAAACAGAGCATGAGAAAAAGAAAATCCTGATCGCTCCGTCCTGGCAGAAGGACAATATTGTGGACAGCTGTCTGGAGAAAATACTGGACAGCCTGGCAGACAGCGGCTATGAAGTGACGGTCAGACCCCATCCCCAGCAGGTACGTCTGCAACAGGAAAAGATGGACCGGTTAAAGGAGCGCTATGCAAAAAATCCGGACATTGAGATTCAGACAGAGTTCTCTTCCAACAGTACGGTATTTGAAGCGGATCTCCTGATCACTGACTGGTCCGGCATCGCTTATGAGTATGCGTTTACCACCAAGAAGCCTGTCTTATTCGTAGATACGCCGATGAAGGTCATGAACCCCGAGTACCGGCGGATCGATACGGTACCGATCAATATCTGGATGCGTGATGTGATCGGAGATCGTCTGGATCCGGAAAAGGCAGAAGAAGCAGACGACAAAGTACGAAGTCTTCTGGAACAAAAAAGTGCATACCACGATAAAATCGAAAAGTTTGTGGAGGAGTATGTCTACCATCTTGGCAATAGTGCAGAAGTAGGTGCAACATACATTGTCCGGACGATTCAGGAAAAGATCAGACAGGCAAAACAGCAATAATAAAAAAACAGACAATAAAACAGAAAGAAAATCATCTGAAACAAGTCACAGAAGAGAGGTAATCACATGAAAAAATTAAGTAAAATCGCACAGGTAACATTTTTCGCTGCTGCATTTGCAGTGGTATTCTCCCAGACCGCAGAAGCATATATCGATCCTTCCGTAATGAACTATGCCATTCAGGCAGTAGCCGGCGTGATCATTGCAGTGGGAGCCGCTGCCGGCATCTACTGGAGAAAAGCGAAGAAAAAGATCGACAAGAGCCTTGGTATTGACGAAAACAGAAATAAAGAAGTAGAGTCTGATGAGATTGAACTGAGTGAGGCAGATCAGACACAGGAGAACAAATAAAACGTGAAAAAGGGTAAGCGAGAAGACGTTTCCACGGGATTGCTGATGGCATTTGCAATCAGCTTCCTGGTTTTTATCTATGCACCGTTAGATTTATATTTTTCCAATAATGCAGAATTCTGGTTCGACGTATATTCCCTGTTTCCGACGATCCTGGGATTATTTCTGGTATGCTTTCTGATCCTTGCAGGCATAAATTTTTGCTGTGCGCATCTTGGCAAAAAGGGCTGCCATGCGATACTGGTGATGGAAATGATTCTGTATCTGTGTACTTATGTCCAGGGAAGCTTTTTGGTAAATCATTTGCCGCCGACAGACGGCTCCTATCAGAATTTTGCATATTATGCGGAGGGAAGAATCGGAACAGTAGTATTGTGGCTTCTGATGATTCCTGTGGTGACAACAGCGGCAATTTTGTTAAAGGAGCATCTGCTGTCAGCAATCCGGTTGATCGGTATCTGCATGTCACTGATGTTCTGCGTCACACTGTGCAGCGAAGCTTATATGAATCACGGACTGAAGGCCAAGACAGATTATGTGATCAGTTCAGACCATGCACTGGAGATGTCACAGGATACTAATTTTGTGATTTTGCTGTTGGATGCTGTGGATTCCAGAACGTTTGCGGAGCTATTGGACAGCCATCCGGAATACCGCGATGTTTTTGCTGATTTTACCTATTATCAGAATATGATCAGCGGATATCCGTACACGAAGCATTGTGTGCCGCTTTTGTTATCCGGAGAGTGGTATGAGAATGAGAGACCGTTCAGTGAATACATCACGCAGGTATATCAGTCAGAACTTTTTCAGAGCCTGAAGGAACGTGGCTACCGGATGGATTTTTATGAAAATGATTCCTATGTACAGGATGATCTGCTGTTACAGTTTGATAATATCAAGGAAGTAAAACTTACTTCCGGGTTCTGTCTGAAGCTGATCAAACCGGAGCTCAAACTGATTGCACTGCGTTATGCACCGCATGATCTCAAACGATTTTTTATTGTAAAAAAGACAGAGTTTGATGAACTGCGCAATGATACCGATGCGGATCATACCCATCCTTTCGGACAGAGAAACGATCAGTTCCTGCAGTTTGTAAAAGAAAATGATATGACGGTAAATCAGCCGGAAAAGCAATTTAAATTTTTCCATGTGGACGGCGGACATGTTCCGTTCTGCTATGATGCCGATGCCAATATGATCGATTATGACAAAGGCTCCTATCGCCAGAACGTGGAAGCGTCAATGACGGTAGCCGGAAACTATCTTCAAAAATTAAAAGACAATGGTGTCTATGACAATACGGTGCTGTTAGTCATGGCGGATCATGGGTACAGCCTCACGGATGAATACGAGTCCTGGGGAAGGCAGTGTCCACTGGTATTGATCAAGGGAGTGGGAGAACATCATGATACGATGCAGCTTTCCGAGGCTCCGGTTGCCCAGGAGGATCTGGCGGATGCTTATCTGAAGCTGTTGGACGGTGCTGCAGGCAACGATGTATTTCCCTGGAAGGAAGGCGACAGCAGAGACAGACGTTACCTGTACTATGAGTACGATGAAGACGAAAAATGCATGAAAGAGTATTTGCAGACAGGACATGCATGGGATCTTACAACGTTGCAGGCAACCGGAAATGAGTACGTCAAAAAAGAGAAGATGGGATTCTTTGAATAAAGTGTGGAGGAACTACCATGAAAAAGAGGTTAGAGGCAGAACTTCTGCCCGGAATTTTAGTTTCCCTGGCATTTAGCTTTTTAGTTTTTTTATATGCACCGATCGATTTATATTGTGCCAATACCACAGAATTTTTATTTGAAATCTGGGATCTGCTGCCGGTGGCACTGATGCTCTTTCTGCCGACGTTTGTGGTTATGAGTCTGCTTTATCTGGGACTTTACCACTGGAATATACACCTGTATCACGCCGGACTGGCAGTGGGAATGATCCTGTTTCTGGCAACGTATATCCAGGGCAATTTTTTAGTGAACCATCTGCCACCGTTAGACGGCACTACGGTAAACTGGGCGGATTATGATAGCGGACGTCTCCCAAGTATTCTGGTGTGGGGAATTGTGACGGTTATCATCTGCGTGGTATGTTTTTTTGCAAAAAAGTTCTTTTACCATACGATCCTGCCGTTTGTCTGTGGCTGTATGACACTCATGCTTTTGGTGACGGCAGTCAGTGAGATGATCAGCAATGATGTATTTTCGGAAAGAAATCATTTTGTGGCTACGGCAAAAAATGAGTTTACTTTTTCTGAAAACAAAAATTTTGTGATTCTGTTGCTGGATGCACTTGATGCCAGAGACTTTTCCGAGCTGTTGGATACACATCCGGAATATCAGGAAATGTTTTCGGACTTCACTTATTATGAAAATACGATGAGCGGTTATCCATATACACAGTGTTCCGTTCCATATATCCTATCCGGAGAGTATTACGAGAATGCAGAGGATTTTGAAGACTATATGGTGAGAGTTTACCGGTCTTCTTTATTTGAAAAATTACAGGAACAGGGATACCGCATGGACTATTACGAAAAGGATCTTTATGTGGATGACCGTGACATGGAAGAGATGCCCTTTGAAAATGTTGCCAAGGAACATTTTCAGACCAGACTGAGTCTGCAGTTTATAAGGCAGGAACTGAAATTGATCGGTTTTCGTTATGCCCCCTATGATCTGAAGAAAAGCTTTTTCCTGAAAAAGTCGGGATTTGATGAGCTGAGTGAACAGGTGCGGAACATTCCGGTGGAAAATTTTAATGAGACGGACAGCGTATTTTATGATCTGGTCAGGAATACGGAACCGGAAGTGGACGACACGACGGGATATTTTAAATTTATTCATTTAGAGGGAGCACATGTACCGTTTGTCTATGATAAGGATGTGAATATCATTTCGGAGTACCAGGGAAGCTATACACAAAATATAGAGGCATGCATGACGCTGACTAAGGCATATCTGGACAGCCTGAAAAACGCCGGAGTGTATGATAATACTGTGTTGATCATTATGTCAGACCATGGCTATGAAAAGGGCAATGATTCCTGGGGAAGGCAATGCCCAATCCTGTTGATCAAGGGCAGGGACGAGCATCATGATACCATACAGAGATCCAAGGCTCCTATCATACACGGAGATTTGCAACAGGCGTATGTAAGATTACTGGACGGAGCACAGAGCGAAGACGTCTTTGACTGGAAGGAAGGAGATGTCAGAGAGCGAAGATATCTGTATTATGTGTATTTGAATGAGAATCACATGAAGGAATACATGCAGACCGGAGAAGCCTCCGATCTGGATACCCTGCTTCCTACAGGAAGGGAATACAATAGATAACAGGAATGGAAAAAGAAAGGGAGAAGTGAGTATGCAGGCAATTATTTTAGCAGCGGGAATGGGAAAACGATTAAAGGAGCTGACCAGTAACGCCACTAAATGTATGGTGGAAGTAAACGGCGTCACCATGATAGAAAGAACCCTGGGACATCTGGAAAAGCTGGGACTGAAACGAATTGTTTTTGTCGTAGGCTACGAAGGACAGAAATTAAAGGAATATGTGGAATCCCTGCATATCAGCACTCCATTAGAGTTTATTGACAATGAGGTATATTACAAGACCAATAACATCTATTCACTGTATCTGGCCAAGGAAAAGCTGGTAGAAGACGATACCTTATTGTTAGAATCTGATCTGGTATATGAGGAAGCGGTGATCCGCAAACTGGTGGAGCATCCGTACCCGTCCCTGACACTGGTGGATAAATTCGAAAGCTGGATGGACGGCACCTGCGTTACTCTGGATGAAGATGACAATATTACAGCCTTTTTAAGCAAAAGAGAATTTGATTTCAGCAAGACAGACGAATATTACAAGACCGTAAATCTGTACAAATTCAGTAAGGAGTTTTCCGAGAAACATTATGTGCCCTTCCTGGAGGCTTATTGTAAAGCGCTGGGAACCAATGAATATTATGAACAGGTACTGAAGGTGATCACTTTCCTGGATGATCCGCAGATCAAGGCGGTGAAACTGAACGGCGAAAAATGGTATGAGATCGACGATGTACAGGATCTGGATATCGCAGAGACTCTGTTCGCCACGAAAGAAGAACGTCTCAAGCGGATGCAGAGCCGTTATGGCGGATATTGGAGATATCCGAAATTGCTGGATTTCTGCTATCTGGTCAATCCGTATTTTCCCTGCCAGAAGCTGAAGGATGAAATGAAGAGTAACTTCGAAATTCTGTTGACAGAGTACCCGTCCGGTATGGCAGTCAACAGCCTGATCGCGGCAAAGGATTTCGGACTGCATAAAGACCAGGTGGTCGTCGGTAACGGCGCCAGCGAACTGATCAAGGCACTGATGGAATATCTTCCCGGAAAAATGGGCGTTACACAGCCTACCTTCGAAGAATATCCGAACCGTAAGACAGCAGATGAACTTGTAATATTCCATCCGGACAATGACGATTACAGTTATACGGCACAGGATCTGATGGATTTCTTTACAGACAAGGAGATCAGTACCTTACTTCTGATCAATCCGGACAACCCTTCCGGCAACTATCTTCCCAAACAGGAAGTGCAGAGACTGGCAGACTGGGCAGAGAAAACGAATGTTCGCCTCATCGTGGATGAATCGTTTGCGGATTTCGCAGACGAAGAGGATGCCACTCTTTTGGAGCAGGCAATCCTTACAAGCTATCCCCATCTGATCGTAATGAAGAGCATTTCCAAGAGCTATGGCGTGCCCGGTATCCGTCTGGGAATCCTGGCAGGAGATGATAAGGAACTCATTGCAAAGTTAAAGAAAGAGGTTGCCATCTGGAACATCAATTCCTTCGGCGAATTTTACCTTCAGATTTATGAAAAGTATGCCAAGGATTATAAGGCGGCAATGACAAAATTCAAAAAGACAAGAAGGATTTTTACAGAAGCATTGTCAGGGGTGCCCGGACTGCGCGTGATTCCTTCCCAGGCAAATTACCTGCTGTGTGAACTGACCGACGGAACTTGCGCGACGACCCTGGCGGAGGATCTGTTAGAGGAAAATATTCTGATCAAAGATTTGTCAACGAAAAAAGGATTTGCCGGTAAAAATTACATCAGACTTGCAATCCGGGATGAGAAGGATAATGAGAAACTGGTACAGGCACTGAATAAGTACCTGGGATAAATGTTCCAAAGAACCGGAAACAGGAGATAAGGCTACGGGAAAAGCACTTTGCCGGTGATGGTATCGGCTGAGAGAATCCCAACTTCGTCAAACCGGCTGTCGATGCTTTCGGAACGATTATCGCCCAACAGAAAGTATTCATCTTCGCCGAGGACAATCGGCCTGGATGCATTTCCGGCCTCGGTGATCACCTGGTCGGATAGAAAAGAAGATTCCTGTAAACGGGAACCGTTGATGTAAACCAAACCGTCCTGAATCTCTACTGTCTCTCCGGGCAGACCGATGACTCGTTTTAGAATCGTCCGGTTATCCAAAGCTTCCACCCGTACGGTGACGACATCGAAACGGGAAATCTGTTCGGGAAGCCCGAATTTTTGAACCAACAGAAATTCTTTTGCATGATAAGTGGGTTCCATGGAACGGCCGGATACCTGATAAAGCTGTACCCCATAACGACTGAGGAGGAACATCAGACAGCCGATGCACAGGATGGTCAGAAGATAATGAGAGATTTTGTCAGGCATGGGGATGACTCCTTTCCGGTGAGAGTTACGATTTACAGATATCGTAGCACCGGGGAAGATATCCTGCAAGAAAAACAAGAGAATAGAGAAAAAGAAACCGAGGTAAAATAGGATGAAAGTATTATTGTTAAACGGCAGCGGACACGTAAAAGGATGTACCTATACAGCGCTGGAAGAAGTGGCGGGAGCCCTGGAAAAGAACGGCATCGAGACAGAGATCATTCAGGTCGGCGTACAGCCCATTGCCGGCTGTATCGGCTGCAATGCCTGCAGTAAGACCGGGAAATGTTTTAGAGACGACGGTGTCAATGAATTTGTGGAAAAAGCGAAGACGGCAGACGGTTTTGTCTTCGGTTCTCCGGTACATTACGCCTCTGCGTCCGGCATGATCACCTCTTTCCTGGATCGTGCTTTTTATGGTAGGGGAGCGATCTTCCAGGGAAAACCCGGTGCCTGTATCGTCAGCTGCAGACGTGGCGGTGCTTCCGCTGCTTTTGACCAGCTGAACAAATATTTTACCATTAACTGTATGCCGGTCGTATCCAGTCAGTACTGGAACCAGGTACATGGTAATACCCCGGAAGAGGTAAAACAGGATCTGGAAGGCATGCAGACGATGCGGACGTTAGGTAACAATATGGCATGGCTGTTAAAATGCATCGAGGCAGGAAAAGCAGCCGGTGTGAATTTCCCGGAGAGAGAGCCTCTGCAGAGGACGAATTTTATCCGGTAAGCCATCTGAGGCAGCCGGAGGATAAAAGGTACCCCAAATAGAATAGGAAGAGGAGTTATTACAGACTATGGCAGAATGGCAGGGACTGGGCAGATATCCTGAGGACGCGTTAAGCAGTGACTGCCCCACAGAAGGAGAACTTTTGGCATACGTGGATGGCAGCTATCAGGATGCCTTGAAAAAATATGGCTTCGGCTGCGTGTTTATCCTGTCGGATGGCCGGATCTATACGGAATACGGCAACGGTAACAACCCGGACTCCCTGAAACAACGGAATGTCTGCGGCGAGATGCTGGGAGCCATGTATGCGGTGCGCTTTGCCCTGAACAGCGGATTTCGTGCCATTGAGATCCGTTACGACTACGAAGGCATTGAAAAATGGGTTACCGGAGCATGGAAGAGTAAAAACGAACTGACACAGAAATATGCGCAGACCATGCGTGCCTGGGGCCAGAAGATTCAGATCCGTTTTACAAAAGTACCTGCACACGCTAAGATTAAATATAACGAACTGGCGGATCAGACCGCTAAGCTTGGAGTGGAGAACGGTACCGGAATTCCGAAGGTAAAAAGCCTCAGTGATTTTGAAACAGTGGATTCCATCTGATATAGAGATACATCTGATATAGAGATAACAGGTAAATCCGGAAGGAGAACTACGTGGTACGATTAAATAAATATCTGGCACAGTGCGGCGTATGTTCGAGACGTGATGCGGACAAACTGATCGAACAGAGCAAAGTACTCGTGAACGGTCAGATCGCCATGACGGGACAACAGATCGAGGAGACCGATACCGTACAGGTCGGTAAGAAAATATTACAGGGAAAACGTGACTGCAAGGTATTAGCATTTTACAAGCCGGTAGGTGTGACCTGTACCGAGAGGGACCCACATGCGGAGAAAAAAATCATGGATATGATCCACTATCCGGAGCGACTGACCTATGCCGGACGCCTGGATAAAGATTCCGAGGGGTTAATCCTCTTAACCAACGACGGCGAACTGATCAATGCCATGATGCGCGGTGCCAACCGCCATGAAAAAGAGTACATTGTCAAAACAGAGAAAGAAATTACCCCTGATTTTCTGGAAAAAATGAAAAAAGGGATTTATTTGAAAGAACTGGACATCACGACCAGAGAGTGTGAGATAGAACAGATCGGTAAATTTACTTTCCGTATCATTCTGACTCAGGGAGTCAACAGGCAGATCCGACGAATGTGCGAGGCTTGCGGCATGAAAGTGAAGGCACTGAAGCGAATCCGGGTCATGAATATTCTGCTGGGAGATTTAAAACCCGGAAAATGGCGCGAGGTGACCGGTGAGGAACTGGAACAGCTGCGCAAAAGTGCAGGAATGTGAGAATGTATTTAAACGTATAAGCGATTATGACATCGAAATGTCATAATAAATTTGCTATAATAAACTATTGTTTGTTCAGAGCCTTGTTTGCAATTCTTAGGGAGGCTGAACCGTGAATATCCTATGAAAGGTATTAAAAGGTAGGGAAAATATGCAGCCATCTAAAATAGACCGGATCAAAGAACTGGTAGAACAATTAAATGCTGCGGCAGAGAGCTATTACGCCAAAGACGAAGAGATCATGAGCAACTTCGAATATGACAGGCTCTATGACGAACTGGTGGAACTGGAAAAAGAGACAGGCGTTACGCTGGCGAACAGCCCGACCGTAAACGTGGGCTACGAAGCCGTGGATGAGCTTCCCAAGGAGCGTCATGAGAGTCCGATGCTGTCTTTGGGCAAGACAAAAAGCAGAGAAGAACTGCGGGACTGGCTGCAGGGACATCCTGCAATTTTAAGCTGGAAACTGGACGGATTGACCATCGTTTTGACTTATCGTGAAGGAAAACTTGCAAAAGCGGTAACCAGAGGAAACGGCGAGATCGGTGAGGTCATCACGAATAACGCCCGTACTTTTAAAAATCTTCCGCTGAACATTTCTTACACCGGAGAGCTGATCTTACGAGGAGAAGCAGTCATCACATACAGTGATTTTGAGAAGATCAACGGAGAGATCACAGATGCAGAGGCTAAGTATAAGAATCCCCGGAATCTGTGCAGCGGCTCCGTGCGTCAGCTCAACAATGAGATCACCGCCAAACGAAATGTCAGATTCTATGCCTTTACCTTGGTAAAAGCGGATGATGTGGATTTCCATGATTCCAAAGAGGCGCAGTTTGCTTTTTTGCAGGAACAGGGATTTGCAGTCGTGGAGCATGTAGCCGTGACAGAAGCAAATATTCTGTCTGCCATCGAAGAGTTTGAACACAAGATTGCGCATTATGATATCCCTTCCGATGGTCTGGTGCTTACTTACGAGAGCATCAGCTATGGACAGTCCCTGGGCAGGACTGCAAAATTCCCCAGAGATTCCATCGCCTTTAAATGGGCGGACGAACTGCGCGAGACCACGTTAAAAGAAATCGAATGGAGCGCCAGCCGTACCGGACTGATCAATCCGGTAGCCATCTTCGAACCGGTAGAACTGGAAGGCACGACGGTCAGCCGTGCTTCCGTGCACAATATCAGCATCATGCGTTCCCTGCGGCTCGGAATCGGGGATCATATCACGGTCTATAAGGCGAATATGATCATTCCGCAGATCGCCGAGAATCTCACCGGCAGTAATAACGTGGAGATACCGAAGGTATGCCCTGTCTGCGGAAAACCTACCGAGATCCGTCAGATCAATGAGGTACAGACCTTATACTGTGTCAATGAAAAATGTCCGGCAAAGGAGATCAAAGCCTACACCTTATTTGTCAGCAGAGATGCGCTGAATATCGACGGCCTCTCAGAGGCTACCATGGAGAAGCTCATCGATCAGGGATTCATCCACGAATATGCAGATATTTTCCGGCTGGACAGACACAAAGAAGTCATCACGCAGATGGAAGGATTCGGGGAAAAGTCCTATCAGAACATGATGGACAGCATCGAGGCTGCCAGACATACCACCCTGCCGCGATTGATTTACGGACTGGGCATCGCCGGCATCGGCGTGGCGAATGCCAAAATGCTCTGCCGGTATTTTGAGTATGATCTGGAGCGGATGCAGAAGGCGGACGTGGAGACCCTGAGCGCGATTTCCGGAGTGGGTGAGGTACTGGCCACGGCGTTTGCGGAATATATGTCAGACGCCGAGAATCTTGAGAAAATAGAACATCTGAAAGCGTTTTTGACGATCGAGATTCCACAGATCGATGAAAGTGCCCGGACGCTGGCGGGATTGTCCTTTGTCGTAACGGGCAGCCTGCATCATTTCGCCAGCCGCAATGACCTGAAAGAAATCATTGAAGAGAAAGGCGGTAAGGTGACCGGAAGCGTGACCGGCAAGACGACCTGCCTGATCAATAACGATATTACCTCGACTTCTTCCAAGAATAAGAAAGCCAAGGAATTACAGGTGCCCATTATGACAGAAGAGGAGTTCCTGAATACCTATCATATTCCTTACGAGGAATAACATATAAGACCCGGAGGAAAATGAAATGCCTATCAAAACACAAAATGATCTGCCTGCGAAAGAAATATTGGAAAATGAGAACATATTCGTCATGGATGAGTTCCGCGCCATCCATCAGGATATGCGTCCGCTGCAGGTATTGATCCTGAATAATATGCCGGTAAAACAGGATACGGAGCTGCAGCTTTTACGTGCACTGTCCAATACCCCGTTACAGGTAGATGTGACCTTCATGAACACGAAGACCCATGTATCCCTGAATACTCCTGCAAGTCATCTGAACAAATTCTATACCACCTTTGACGACATCAAAGACCGCACATTTGACGGCATGATCGTTACCGGTGCTCCGGTGGAGGATATTACCTTTGAAGAAGTGGATTATTGGGAGGAGACCTGCCGGATCTTTGACTGGGCGGAGACCCATGTGACGTCTACGTTGCATATCTGCTGGGCGGCACAGGCCGGATTTTACCACTATTACGGCATCAACAAAAAGCAGCTGCCGCAGAAACTGTTTGGTGTGTATGAACATAAAGTATCCAACCGGAAGATTCCGCTGGTACGGGGATTTGATGATATTTTTCTGGCACCCCACAGCAGACATACCGAGACCCCGGCAGAGGCGATTCATGCCTGCAAGGATCTGACCATTCTGGCAGAATCGGAAAAAGCGGGCGTATTTTTGGCAATCGCTGAAGAAGGCAAAAAGATCTTCGTCGCAGGACATCCGGAGTATGACCGCTATACGTTGAACAACGAGTACCACAGAGATCTGGACAAAGGACTGCCCATTCAGATTCCGTACAATTATTATCCGAATGATGACGCGGAGCAGAGACCTTTGCTGCAGTGGCGTTCCCATTGCAATAACCTTTACAGTAACTGGCTGAATTATTACGTATATCAGGCAACTCCTTACGATCTGGCACAGATTCGGTAAGGCTTCGGTTGACTTGTAAGGTTGTCTGTGAGCTTTACCCTATGGCAGAAACAGTCCGGAAGTCCATCCTGATCAGGGATGGACTTTTTTGTGCCTTGATTTCTCCGGAGTAGTTTGAAAAAAGGATTGTTTGGCAGCTATCGTGCGCAAATTGTGATATTAAGATACGAAAAGTAGAAAAATAGAGCTGTTTTATTTCAGGGTTCTATGGTATGATGAATTCACGCAATGAAGCAATACAAATCCTATCAGACATATAAATCCGCAGTGTAAATATACGATAAGTAATAGATGCTGCAAAACAAGGAATGTGTGTTGTGAGTATTTTACTACGTAATGATATGATGGGAATTTACAGGCTTTATGCGCATACTATTAACATACAAAGGCAAAAAGAGAGGGAGTACGTATGGAAATTAACATTGGTATTATCGCAATCGTTGTACTTGCCATTGCCATTCTGGCGATTCTGGCATCCGGTTATGTGAAGGCATCACCGAACAAAGCCTACATCATCTCCGGTATCAAGAGAGAACCCAAGGTCCTGATCGGCCGGGCGGGTATCAAGATACCCTTCCTGGAGAAAAAGGATGAACTGATCCTGAAGCAGATCAGTATCGATATCAAGACCAACGGCTACATTCCCACCAAGGATTTCATCGGTGTGGACATTGATGCCGTAGCGAAGGTCAGGGTCCTGACCCAGAGGGATGTCACCGTGAATGCCAAAGGGGAAGTGGTGGCAGGCGCAGATTCCAACAAGAGAATCACCACAGAGATGGCAAACGCAGCCATGAAGAACTTCTTAAACATGAACGAAGATCAGATCCGCGATGCGCTGACCGATTCCTTACAGGGTAATATGCGTGAAATCATCGGTACCCAGTGCCTGAAGGAACTGTGTAATGATCGTAAGACCTTCGGTGACGAAGTACAGGCGAAAGCGCAGAAGGATATGAATGCCCTGGGTATCTGGATCGAGTCCTGTAATATCCAGAAGATCGAGGATGAGAACAACCTGATCACTGCTTTGGGACAGGACAACATGTCCCAGATCCAGAAGGACGCTTCCGTAGCAAAAGCGCAGGCAGACAGAGACGTAGCCATTGCCAGAGCACAGGCGCAGAAGGATGCCAACGACGCACAGGTCATCGCAGAGACCGAGATCGCCCAGAAACAGACTGAGTTAGCCATCAAGAAAGCGGAACTGAAGAAAGAGTCCGATATCAAGAAGGCAGAAGCCGATGCAGCCTATAAGATTCAGGAAGAGGAACAGCGTAAGACCGTGGAGATCACCACGGCGAACGCAAACCTGGCTCGTCAGGAGAAGGAACTGGAATTAAAGGAAAGAGAAGTCTCCATCAAGGAGAAAGCGCTGGAAGCGGAAGTCAAAAAGACCGCAGAAGCAAATAAATACGCAGCACAGCAGAAGGCAGATGCCGAGCAGTACGAGAGACAGAAGAGAGCGGAAGCGGAACTCTTCGAGATCCAGAGACAGGCAGAGGCTGAGAAGGCTAAGTCTGAGGCAGAGAGATTCGCCAAGGAACAGGCGGCAGAGGCAGTCAAAGCCGCAGGTCTTGCAGAGGCAGCCGCTGTGGCAGCCAAAGGTAAGGCGGAAGCGGAAGCCATTCAGGCAAAAGCAGAGGCAGAAGCAGCCGGTATACTGAAGAAGGCGGAAGCTATGAAACAATACGGCGATGCTGCAAGACAGCAGATGGAACTGGATACTTTGAAGGTATACTTCGAGCAGCTGCCCAAGATCGCCGAGGCTGTGGCTAAGGGCTACATGAACGTAGATTCCATCAAGATGTTCGGCGGCGATTCCAGCAAGCTGGCAGGCGATATCATGACCACCGTGACCCAGGTCACCGATGGCATCAAAGAGTCCACCGGACTCGATATCAACGAGATGCTGGCAAAGGGCTTCGCCAAGAAGACGGAAACAGCCGACAATACATCCGGCGATGGCAAGGCTAAGCCTGCCGCAGATGCGGATTATCATGAAGTAAAGCCGGAATAATACTTGATATAAGTTTTGAATTGTCATAAACTGAGGGTACAGAGAGGAAGAAAGACTCACTGTACCCTCGGTTTTTATAACCCGGGGGTATATAGAGAGAAAAGAGAGTGCCAGTACCCCACGCGAATAGAGGCCCGGGGTATATAGAGAGAAAAGAGCCTGCCAGTACCCCACGCGAATAGAGGTCCGGGGGGATATGGATAAAAGGATATGGAAAGGAAAAAGAAATTATGGTAACAGCAGATTCGAAAGCAACAAAAGAAGCAAGAGAATTATTGCAATATTTACATACAGTAGCAGGAAAACAGATCATCACCGGTCAGCATACCCAGACCATCCCCTGTGAGGAAATAACATACATCCGTGAGAATACCGGAAAAGAACCGAAGCTGCGCGGTTTCGAACTACTGGCATATTCACCGAACATCAATTATGAAGATGCTTCCCCGGAATGCCTGAAGGAAGTGGAAGAGAATAAAGGCACGGTAGAGACCGCCCTGCAGTGGGCAAGAACGAACCGCTCAGCCGGTATCCTCACCTTCAGCTTCCACTGGTTCTCCCCCATAGGCGGCAGAGACAAAAGCTTCTATGCGGAACACACCGATTTCGATGCAACGAAAGTATTACAGGAAGGTACCCCGGAGCGCACAGCGTTCTACGCAGACATGGATGTGATCGCAGACATTCTGCAACGTTTCCAGGATGAGAACATCCCCATCCTCTGGCGCCCGTTCCATGAATCCTACGGCACCTGGTTCTGGTGGGGCGCGAAGGGTGCCGAAGTCGCAAGAGACTTATACCGACTGATGTTCGATTACTATACCGGAGAAAAGAATCTGCATAATCTGCTCTGGGTCTGGAACTGCGATATAGAGGAAAACTATCCCGGAGATGCATACGTGGATGTAGTATCCATAGATGTCTACCTTCCGGAGTATCAGTCCACAGACTATGCGGATGCCTATGAGAAACTGGTGGCAGCCACCTCCCGTGACAAAGTGGCTGCCCTGGCAGAAATCGGTTATCTCCCCGATATCGATCTCCTGCAAAAAAGCAGAATCCCCTGGGCCTACTATATGACCTGGTCGAAGGAATTCTGCATCGGCGAACAATATAACAGCGTAGAAAATCTGAAGAAAATGTACGACAGTGAATACGCGGTGACTTTATAATACATAAAATTTCCTTTCAGAAATTGCAACAAAAGCATGAAAAATATTTTACATACACTCAAAATATGCTATAATATCTCCATATTGAGACAAAATATTTGTAAGTTGTATCCAAAAAACGGTACAATTAGACAGATATTTCCAAATTGTAGCATAATCAACAGGTGAATTACATGGAATTAGGCAGAAAAAAAGTTCGCTTGGGCGAATTATTGGTAAAAAGTGGTGTCATCACCCCGGAACAGCTCCAGCAGGCACTGGATAATCCAAGCCGTCAGGGTAAGAAACTGGGAGAGTTCCTCGTAGATGAAGGCATCGTATCGGAAGATGATCTGGCGAAAGCACTGAGTGTCCAGCTGGATCTGGACATGATCGATCTCCAGAGCATCAATGTGGACAAGGAAGTACTGAATCTGGTACCGGTCAACGTTCTGAAGAAGAACAAGATCTTCCCCCTTGCTTACAAAGAAAATAACTTCAACGTTCTCATGGTCGCCATGGCGGATCCCCTGGATTACAACGCCATCGATGACATCAACATCATCACCAACTTCCAGGTAGAGCCCGTAGTAGCCACCACCCGCAGCATCATGCTGGCGATCGATAAATATTTCGGTCAGGAAGAAGTAACCGAGGCACTGGCTGCCTACGCCAAAGAGAAAAAGCTGGATGTGGTGGAAGATATCGCCACGGAGGAGAACATCAACAGCTCCCCCATCGTAATGCTGGTCAAGGACATGATCGAAAAAGCCGTCCGCCAGCGTGCATCCGATATCCATATCGAACCTATGGAAAATATCATCCGTGTCCGTTACCGTATCGACGGTGCCCTCTATGAGAGAGCGAGATACGGTGTCAACGTACTGTCCGCCATCATCGCCCGTATCAAGATCATCGGCGGCATGGATATCTCCGAGAAGAGAAAACCCCAGGACGGACGTATCACCCAGATCGTAGACCGCGTGGAATACGATATCCGTGTATCCGTCCTGCCTACTGTATATGGGGAAAAAGTCGTAATGCGTCTTGCCGCGAAGAGTGCCCTGAACCGCGACAAGAGCCAGTTAGGCTTCAAACCCTACGAATTAAAACAGTTTGACTACATTCTGAAAAATCCTCACGGTATCATTCTGGTAACCGGACCTACCGGAAGTGGTAAGTCCACCACCCTGTATACCGCACTGAGCGAGCTGAACAAAGAAGACGTGAACATCATCACCGTCGAAGATCCTGTCGAGGCGAACATCGACGGTATCAACCAGGTACAGGTCAACACCAAGGCAGACTTAACCTTCGCGACGGCACTGCGTTCCATCCTGCGACAGGACCCGGATATCATCATGATCGGTGAGATCCGTGACCAGGAGACTGCCAGCATCGCCGTACAGGCATCCATCACCGGTCACCTGGTAGTAAGTACCCTGCATACCAACTCCTCCGCCAGCACCATCACCCGACTGGAGGATATGGGGATCGAATCCTACCTGATCGCAGATTCCGTCATTGGCGTTATCGCACAGCGACTGGTCCGCAGACTCTGCCCCTTCTGTAAGAAGCCGAAGCAGGCCACCAGAGATGAAAAAGAATTCATGGGGCTGAAGGAAGAGGAAAATGTGACCATCTACGAACCCTGCGGCTGCAGCAAATGCGATAATACCGGCTTCAAGGGCCGTATCGGTGTCTACGAGATCATGCAGATCACTCCGAAGCTGAAAACCATTATCAGCAAGCGGGAGGGTGCCGATATCTTAAAAGAAGAAGCATTAAAGGAAGGAATGCATACCCTGCGTATGAGTGCCACGGACTACGTACTGGACGGCACCACCTCCTTCTCCGAGATGGTAAAGGTATCATTTGACGTATAATTCTATAAAAACCGCAATATTTTATAGAAATTTATCAAAATTTATAAAAATTTTTCAAAAACCTGGACCTTTTCAGGACCGGGGCTCGTCTTACGTAGTTGGGGAGACAGTTAAAGATAGAGACGTAATTGGAGGGAAGGCACATGGCGACCTATGGCTACAAGGCCATCACAAAGGCTGGAAAAGAAGTAAAGGGAAGCGTAGAAGCGGATAACAAAGATCTGGCAATGGCAGAACTGAGAAGGCAGGAGCTGACCGTTATCGATCTGGGAGAACAGAGTTTCCTGACGAAAGACATCGATATCCAGATCGGCGGATGGCCCAAGGCCAGGGATCTCAGCGTCATGTGCCGCCAGTTCGTCAGCATGACCAAAGCGGGCGTCAGCATCCTCGAATCCCTGAAAATGCTGTGCGAACAGACAGAGAACAAGAGATTGCAGGATGCACTGAAGGAAGTCCGTATCAGTGTGGAAAAGGGTGAGACCCTGGCAGACTCCTTGGCAGAGCACCCGAAGGTATTCCCGGGAATCATGGTGAATATGGTGGCTGCTGGTGAAGCATCCGGTAGTCTGGAAGTGGCAATGGATCGTGTGGCTACACAGTTGGAAAAGTCACATAAGACACAGGCAATGGTGAAGAAAGCGATGATTTACCCCATTGCGGTATGCATTGTTGCGATTATCGTGACAATCGTGATGTTAGTAAAGGTTATTCCTGCATACGAAGATATGTTTTCTCAAATTGGAGGAGACTTGCCTTGGATTACAAAATTTTACGTGAATTTGAGCCATGGTATTATAAATTACTGGTTTATTATTATTCCGGTGCTCATTGCAATTGTGTTTGCCATAAGAGCATTTGCAAAAACGAATTTAGGAAAACATTTTTTTGGAAAAATTGCATTGAAGATACCCCTTTTTGGTAAGTTGACTGTTAAATCGGCATCTTCTATGATGGCAAGAACGCTAAGCACCTTAATGGGGGCAGGAGTACCCTTGATTGAGGCTGTTGAGATTGTATCTGGTGTTATGGGCAATGTGTACTTCAAAGAAGCATTGCTAGATGCAAAAGAGGAGATTACGATTGGTATGCCTCTGTCCAGACCGCTACAGGAAAGTGGATTGTTTCCGCCAATGGTATATCAGATGATTCGTATTGGTGAGGAATCCGGTAATACAGAAGAAATGCTGGACAAACTAGCGGATTATTATGAAGAAGAAGTAGAAATGTCTGTTCAGGCTGTTATGGCTGCGCTGGAACCAATGATTATTGTTGTGTTGGCTATCGTGGTTGGCGGATTGGTGGCAGCATGTATGATGCCTATGATGTCCATGTATGAAGCACTGGATGCAATGTAATTATATTGGATTATCCGTTCTGTGTAGGGACAGGACGATAATTAATAAAATGGGGCGGAAAACTTACTACCCTGAAATTAAAAAACACATAAAAAGGAGAATGTTATTATGAACAAGAAACAGAAGAGCTTAACAAACAAAGGTTTCTCCCTGGTAGAGCTGATCATCGTTATTGCTATTATGGCAGTATTAGTAGGTGTATTAGCTCCTCAGTACTTGAAGTATGTACATAATTCTAAAGTATCTACAGATGCACAGAACGCACAGGAAATGGCTACTGCAATTAATGTTGCAATAGCTGATCAGAAAGCAGCTTTTAGTGCTGCAAATACTGTAGACTGGACAGCTGTTGGCGTTTCAGCACCCGTGTCTAAACTTACAACCAACAATACTTCTTGGAAAGTTGAAGGAGATAACACAACTGGTGTAACAGCTATTAAACTTACTTATAAGGGAACGGATTATATCTGCTATCCTAATCCGGATACTGCATCTACAGGTATCAATACTCTGAAACAGTAATTTTTGAAAGGCACCTGATATGCTCCCAACAATTCTTCTCTACATAGTGATTTTCCTTTATGGAATCGTGATCGGCAGCTTCCTCAATGTGTTGATCTACCGTATCCCGAAAAAAGAGAATATTGTAACGACCAGGTCTCACTGCATGAACTGTGGTTACCAGCTGCGGTGGTATGACCTCGTACCGCTGTTCAGCTACCTGGCGCTGGGAGGCAGATGTCGGAAATGTAAGGCACATATCTCCGCTCAGTACCCCGTCATCGAGGCACTGAACGGAGTGCTGTACCTGATCGTATTCTGGAAATATGGGATGAGCGTGGATTCCCTAGTCTACTGCTTGTTGTTTAGTGCACTTCTTGCTTTAAGTGTGATTGATTTCAGAACATATGAGATCCCTGTGGGATTTAACTTATTTATACTGACACTGGGGCTGATCCACGGAGTCTTCCACTATACACAGTGGCTGGATTTCCTGATCGGCTTCCTGTGTGTCAGTGTATTTTTGCTTATTTTGTACTACGCGACCGGAGGCAGAGCCATCGGCGGCGGTGATGTGAAGCTGATGGCAGTCTGCGGATTGCTGTTAGGCTGGAAATTGATTATTTTCGCATTTTTACTGGGATGTATCATTGGTTCCGTGATCCATCTGATCCGTATGAAAGTAAGCGGCGAAGGACATGTCCTCGCCATGGGACCGTATCTCTCCGCAGGAGTGGCAGTCACTGTCCTGTGGGGCAATGAATTTTTGAACTGGTATCTTGGCCTGTATCATTAAAATGATAGCACTAAAATTACTAAGGCTTTTAAGATAGTAATGCAGAAGAAATAACATAATGAAGTAGAATGAAATGCAGAAATGCGAAAGCTTTCTGCTTGATCAGCTGATAAGAAAGAATATCAGTATCAGATAGAAAAATACCGATAAGAGGAAGGGTAGAAGCATGGCAATGAATAATCGCGTATTGAGTATTGAGATCGGCAATTCCTTTACGAAGATCTGCGAGATCGACTATAAGGTGAAGAAACCGAAGGTCTATAAGGTATTGACCGTCGAGACCCCGGAAGGCGTCGTGGTGGACGGTATGCTGCAGCCGACGCAGGAGTATGCGAATCACCTGGTGAACGCACTGGGCACGAACGGCATCCGTACGAGGAAAGTGATCTTCACCATTTCTTCTACCAGAGTGGCAAGCCGTGAGGTACAGATCCCGAACGTGAAGGCGAACAAAATCGAGGCACTGGTGAAGACGAACGCGAACGATTATTTCCCTGTGGATCTGACCCAGTATGAGATCGGACATTATCTGGCAGGCGGACTGACCGAGGCAGGGAAGCTGCGTGTCATGGCACTGGCGGTACCCAAGGCGCTGTTAAACAGCTATTACCAGCTGGCACAGATGTGCGGCTGGGAGGTCGAGTGCTTCGACTACAGCAGCAACAGCTTATACCAGATCCTTCGTGACGAGAAGACCGAAACCGTTACCATGATGATCAAGATTGATGAGAACAGCACCATCGTGACCGTGCTTTCCGCCGGCAAGGTGCTGCTACAGAGAACTGTGGCATACGGCGTGCAGGATGCCATCGAGACCATGATCGCTTCCGGTGCCTATGCCGTGAACGATCCCATGAGCGCGGTAGAGCGTTTCCAGAAGAAGACCTGCCTGAACAGAGTACTCCATCAGGGAGATAAGCTCTGGGAGGAAAATGCCGGACGCTGGGAAGACGAAGATGCCGGCAATGTGGAAGTCACAGCAGCCAGACAGAAGATTACCTCTTCCCTGGAGCCCCTGATTGTCGGCGTCAGCCGTGTCATTGATTTCTATGATTCCAGGAACAGTGACAATCCGATCCAGAAGACCTTCGTCACCGGTCTCGGCGGCAGCTTCAGCGGCATGAGCAAGCTGTTCACCAACTGCCTGGAGCGCAAGGTACATACCCTGTCCGAGATGGATGACAAGATCGGCATGAGCAAGGCCATCCGTTCTACCAGACCCGCAGCCTATATTTCCTGCCTGGGCGCAGTACTTGCCCCCGTGGGACTGATCGATAAGAGTACCCAGAAGGCGAAGGGACTGACGGTAGTCAGCGGTACGAACTACACCTTCGTCAGCGTGGCGGTACTGGTACTGGGCGTGATCCTGTCCGTCGCCATGGCAGTGGCTTCCCTGACCAGATACTTCGGCACCGTGGCGGAGAATGTGGCATTGCAGGCGAGAGTCGAGGAATTACAGCCCGCGCAGGCAGTATACAACGATTACCTGGCAACAGCGGCACAGTATGATAAATATCAGTATTTGTATGAATATACGGAGAACCCCAATGAGAATCTGGTAGAGTTCATTAATGAGCTGGAGCAGATATTACCCAGTAGCTTCTGGACCAACAGCTTCAGTTCGGATCTGGAAGGCATCAGTATGTCTGTAACTGTGGAAGGTAAGGCTGCAGCAGCGAGAACGATTCTGAATATCCGCAATATGGAGAGCATTCAGGACGTACAGATCAGCAACATTACGGACACACAGAATGAATTGGGAGAGTCTGCAGTGACATTTTCCATTACAGGTACTTATGCAGATATCCATGCGGATACCGAAGAGACCGAAAGCACCGGAGATGTAGCCGGTACCACAGCACAGTAGGAGGCGGATAAGAGATGAAAGTAAAAAAGAGTGAAATTCAGCTTTTGATCGCGGTACTGGGAGTCCTTCTGGTCGTGGTGACTTATTTCCTTGTATATGCGAAATTCAATGAGTTGTCGGATTCTATGGAAAGTCAGAATATGTCATTAAGATCCCAGGTGTCTACACTGGAGGTGTTGGAGCAGCGTAAGGCAGATTATCTGGCTGCTACCGAGAAGATGAAGACATATATTACCGGGTTTGAGAATCGTTTTCCCACAGATATTTTACCGGAAGACAGCATTATGATGGTGAAGAACATGGAGGATGCTACCAGAACCTATGTAGCAAACATCTCTTTCGGAACCATAGGAGAAGTGGCGTATGATGCACAGGCTTCCGCAGACAATTCTGCCCTGGCGGCTGCAACTGCGGATGCACCGGCGGATACCGCAGCAGCGGAAGCAGATGCCGCAGTGTCGGGCACAGATACGACCACGGTTACTACATCCCCTGTCTCCACAGAGGGAACCACCTATGCGGAGACTCATATGTATGAGGTGCCTTTGGGCATCAGTATCGAATGTACCTATGATGATTTCAAGGGGCTGGTTCGATATATTTACAATCAGCAGGAGCGTCAGAGCATCCAGGGCGTGAACATCAGCTATAACGGTGATGACGGAAAATTGTCCGGCAATATGAACCTGAATACTTATTATCTGCTGGGCACGGATAAGGTATATGGGGAACCCTATATTCCCGATATGCCTATGGGGGTACAGACGATATTTGGAAACGTGAACTAATAGATTTGCTAATCGGGAGTTGTCGTAATGCAGAAGCATAGGAAGAAAAGACAACTGAATAATGAAGGCTTTTCCCTGGTGGAGCTTCTGATCGCCATTGTGATCCTCTCAATCATTGTAGTGCCATTGCTGCACAGCTTTGTGACATCGGCAAGGACCAATGCAAAGTCCCGTACCACGATGCATGCCACGGCAATCGCTGAGGACGTCATGGAAATGTTCGAGGCACATTCTCTGGAGGAAATGTCCGATATTTACACGGGTGCTTCACCTGCGGGATTTACCAATACCGCAGTAAAAGACGACACGACTGGCATCTGGACCTACACGATCCGGGACGATTCTACCACTTCCGGTATTTATGATGTAGTGGTGAAGGTGGATCCCACAGCATACAGTGTGGTGAACAGTGTGGCACAGGTAGATATCAGTAACCTGGCGGGTAATCTGAATGCTGTCTACAGCGAAGCAGCGGACGGCGCTAAGGAAGCTTATTCTTATTTCGGCGGAGGACTCTATACAGCAGATATCATGCAGCATACTACACGGAAGACCGAGATCAATATTGACAGCAGTAAGATCAACGTAACGCTGGCAACGGGAGCTACGGCGGAGACAGAAGTCTATCTCGTCACAGCTTCTACAACGTATCATTGTGATCCCAGTGTTCTGGCAACGGGCAGATCTCCGGACTATCCGCAGACGGGAGCGGATTATGTGATTTTTTCCAACGAAGACAGTGTGCGCAGCCGTGCAGCACAGGTGAATGATGTCAGCGAGCTTGGCAATCAGCTGGCGAATATCATTGTCTGTGTACAGCCACGTGTGGAGAGCGCTCATTACGATGGCGGAAGACCTGCCATTATAGACCGGATAGTGTTCAACAATCCGGACAATGTGGAGACGAATCTGCTGGTAGTGGAGCAGACCGAGACACAGGACAGAATAGATATGGTGAGGGATGTCTTAACAACAGATTATAATACCATGCGCAGTAAGTATGGGATATCTCTGGAACTGTGGGAAGCATGGCCCGGCTGGATGCCTGCCCCCGGCACAACACAGACGTCTGCGGGAACACTTCGTACGAATCTGCTGGATGAGAGCACCGGACTTACGGCATATGTATTTGTGAATTCCAGCATGACCGGTGCAGGAGCCGGAACGGGACTTAATTATGAACTGGCGAAGAACATCATGTCAGTGACGAATCTGACACCGACCAGGGCGCAGGACCGAATTTACGACATGGAAGTGAAGGTCTATGCAGAGGATAAGATCGCAGACGGCAGCCCGATCATTACTATGACAGGAACGGTAACGGAATAACAGGAGAATCCGGAAGGAAGCGTAAGAACCATGAAGATACGTGGCAGAGACTTCAAATTACATAAACAGACAGACGATAAGGGCTCGGCAATGGTCGTAGTGATCATAGCTATGGCCTTTATTGGCATTTTAGCCAGTGTTTTGATGTATATGTCCTTATTGAACTATCAGATGAAGGCAAATAACCTGCAGGCGAAGGACAACTTCTATTCGGCAGAGACAGTGCTGGATGAGATCCGTGTCCATATGGAAGAGCAGGTGTCCGCATCCCTGGGAGATGCCTACACGCAGATTCTTGTGAACTATGATGACACTTCCATATCCGAGAAGGAGAGTAAGCTCCGCTATGCGTTCTTAAGCAGTATGCAGAAGGCATATCAGTGCAGCGATACCGCCAGCTTAAATTACTATAATCTGGAGAAACTGTTCAACAGTCTGTCACCGGAGGTAAAGAAAAATACAGAATTACAGACCAGTGACGGAGTCAATTCCTATACAATCAAGATGGTGGGCGGTGTCGTGCAGACGACGGGCACAAACGGCTCCGGAGTTGCGGTGGGTGATCTGCCTAAGGGCCAGCTTACCCTGTTCACGGACGGATTGTCTTTTCAGAAATTAAAGGTGATTTATACCGATGCTAATGGTTATGTCTCTGTGATCCAGACGGATATCCGCGTGAAAATGCCGGATATGAGCTTTGCACAGGCTGTAAGCCTGCCTTCACTGACCAGCATGTCACTGGTGGCGCAGAAGAATATTCAGGTCGTAGCGGAGAGCGGCAAATTTAGCGATGCGAAGATCGCCGGAAGCTTCTATGCGGACAAGGTACTGGTGGGGAATGAGGACGATACAAACAGTAAATACGTGACCCTGACCCTGGAAGAGCCGACAGAGCCGACAGGCAAGGAAAATGATGATAAGCGTATGGTAGCGGCTACGGAACTGTATCTGGGCAAGGGCGCAACACTGGAATCCGACAGCTATGGAGAACTGTGGGCAGGTAAGATCACCATGCACGGAGCAGCGACGTCTACCGGCAGCGCGAATATGAATTTCAAAGGAAATGATGTCTATGTAGCGGGAGATCTGCGCATAGACGGCGCAAATAATAATTTTACCGCAGGAAGTCTGGTGGATGAGAATTACTCCGGACAGTATATAGGCTTCGGCACCGGGAAGAACGGTGACAGCAGTGCCATTGTAGTCAACGGTACCGGAACGGATATTGATTTGAGCGGTCTGATCAATCTGACTCTGGCAGGTAATACCTATATTGCCACGAAAACTGCTAAGGATAATCTCACCGGGGCGGATGGAAATCTCAATGGCAGCTCCTCCGACCGCAAGGATATCCTGATGGGGCAGTCCATTGCAGTCAAAAGTGACCAGCTGGCATATCTGGTACCGGGAGATCTGATAAAACAGGGTTCCAATCCCGTGACCAGGGAGCAGGCAGATACTATGGGGAATACGGCAGTTGATTTTAATGCTGCCAGCAGTATGCTGGGCGGTAACAGCCTTGCTTCCTATGGTATTACGAAGTTTATTACGAACGGAAGCAGCGATAGTCAGGGTGTCCGTACTTTTTATAAGAGATTAAACAGCAAGATTACCATTGTGTATTATTACGTGTCCTTTGACAGCTCCACCCAGGCGGGCAGAGAAGCTGCCAACCGCTATCTTCAGGATTATTATAAGGTAAATAAGAGTACCATGGATGCCTATGCCAGCATCTACACCGATGGCATCAAGATCCGGAATCAGAGTGCCGGTGCCTATATCATGCACCTCGCAGGTAATGTGGTGATGTTCGACAAGGATCAGACTACAGGCAACTACAACGGCAGTCTGATGAATGCAACATTAGGCAGTGATCAGAGCAACATCGGCTACAAGCAGCAGCTGGCAGCGGATGATTCCAAATTCAAGGCACTCTGCAAGAAGCTGATCGATGGCTATGAGCAGTTGTCCCCTTCCGAAAAAGCGGATGCTGCCAATGTATATAGTAATCTGGTCAATAAAGGCGAGATCACAAGCTTTACCGGTGTGGTCCGTGGCGCGGGACTGGCCGTTGATACAGAGAAGTATTTTGAAAGTAGTGCTTATCCGAATTGCAAGGCAGTCATCGTATCTGGTGATTATACCTATCCCGAAGCAGGACATCCGGATTTCAAGAATGGTATCATCATCGCAACAGGCGATGTGAAGATACAGGATGGTAAGGAATTTAACGGTGTAATCCTGGCAGGTGGTGATATCCTGTTAGGACAGAGTGTGAAAGTGACACCGGACAAGGAAGCAGTACTTCGCGCACTGACATATTCCAAGGAGGTTACGGGCTCCGGCGGCGGTCAGAAGGAATATCATGTGGTGGATTTCCTGATCGGCGGTGATGGTTACCTGCAGAATAACAATAAGACCTACCTGAACAGCGACATTAATTTAGGAGACCTGATCGTATATGAGAACTGGCAGAAACAATAAAAACGGTGGCTTCTCTCTGGTGGAACTCATCATCGTCATCGCCATCATGGCGATCGTGGTGGGAGTCATGGGATTGTCTGTGGGAACACTCACCGGAAGAAAAACTGCAAAATGTGCGGATGAGATCGTTTCGACCCTGGAGAGAGCAAGAGTGCTGACCCTTGGGAAAGAACAGAACCAGGTGGAGTTTGTGCTGCTGCAAAATAGCAGCACGGGCGAGTACCGGGCACAGATCTATCAGGGGGGAACCATCGTTTCGGATAGAATCGTTGGGAAGGAACCTATCACAATACAAGTATATTTTGATGATGATTCCACTCCCTACAATCTGTCACAATTAAAAGGTACATTACCTTATGCGTCCGCAACAGATGGACTGCATCTGGTGTTCAACAGAGCATCGGGAGCTTTTGAAGAGAAGACCTGTGCTACCGCAGATGCGGTAAAGGACTATTGTAAGAAAATTGTGATCAGCAACGGAACAAGAACGATAACAATCACAACAGTCGGCAGAACCGGCAAAATCCTGAAGAAATAAGGAGGTTGACTATGCGTATCGGAAAAAAAGGATTCACTCTCGTAGAAGTGATAGTGTCCCTGGCAATCATGACCATTGTGGCAGGATCTGTGGGCGCCTTTATCATCGCAGGCAACAATTCCTACCTACGGGGGAATAAGGAACTGACCCTGCAGGAAGAAGCACAGCTTGCAGCGAATCAGATGATCGACCTGATCATTGATGTGGAGCAGGATATTAAGTTCACACCGGATCATGCCGGCACAGCAGTGGATCTGGACGGCAACACCGCCAAGGATGCAGCCGGCAATGAGATCACCACAGCCCATGTCAGCGAACTGCGCCTGGTCAATAACGAGAATACCTATATGATCCGCTGGCAGGGAACTGCGTCAGGGGACTATGCAACTGCGAATCAGGTATACCTCTATGAAGTGAAAAATACAACGGATGCGGACGGCAACCTCGTCGTAGGAGATCCCACCACCGCAACCCCGGCACTTATGGCAGAACATGTCACACGCTTCAGCGTAGACTTAAGCCAGGTGGAGGACAAGCGGAAAGTTATCCTGAATATGACCTTTACTTACCAGGACAGAAGCTATGATATCGCAGAGACAATTAAGCTTAGAAATGATCTGGAGAAGACCGGAACTGCGTACGCATGGATCAGCGCTCTGACGATTGCTCCTCCTAGGCCAACCTTACCCCAGGGCAAGATACAGCAGTTTACCTATAATCTGAGCGGTGACGCAGAGGCAGTTGCCGAGGGTGTTACCTGGAGTGTGTCTTATGCTTCCGGGGCTAATTGTAAGAGTACGATCAATCAGGATGGTATTTTAAAAGTAGATGATGAGGAAACTATCGGTACGGATGTGCTGGTGGTAAAATGTACTGCAAAAGCAGATACGAGTATGGTGGCATATGCATATGTAACAGTGGAAGAGAGATTGATAGACTCTCTGACGATTACGCCACATGATGGCAGCCTGATTCCTTTGGAGAGTTGGCAGAATGGACAGGAGGCTAACGCAGTCGGTGATGGTAAAAGAATTAATTTCACATGTACCTTAGATGGCAAGGACAGTGCAAAAGCAGAAGGCGTAGAATGGACTGTGGAACGTGTGGATGGCACTGCTCGAGCAACGAGAACTGTAATTCCAAAGACAGGAGCTATGACTGCATATCTTGTAGCGGATCCAGAGGAAAAACAGGGATATCATGTGCTCAGGGTGACTTGCTCATCAGTAGCAGATCCTTCTATGAAGGATGAGGCATTGATCACAGTATCTAATGTTCCTGGAAAATACAGTGCGGAACTGATTGCTGAAACTCTGACTACCTATAAATTCGATGAGGGAAACCAAAAGAGAATCGGTTATTGTGTTAATATCGAATGTCTTCCTTCCTGGGCGGATTATCGGAATGGTTATCCGAAGATTTCTTGGGAAATAGTAGGAGATTCTAAAGGATATACATTTGGCCCTTCTAGCAGTGTTTATGAACAGATATTATATTGTAGTTACCATGAAAATGTATATGAGCCGCCCGTGACTGTACGTGCTACGGTACAACTGGATGCCACAACGACGGTATATCCCACAATAGATATTAAGATTCCCAAGCTGAAGACGGCACTGGCGGAGGATAAACCGTATATCAACAGCAATCAGTTTGTACTGAACAGAAACGGTGAAATAGAGTGTTGGTTGGAAAATTATGATGGCACAGGTAAAGTAACCTGGAGATTTGCTAATGATGCAGAATTAGGTCTGGCGGCATCGAGGGAAATTGAAGATCAGCTTGATCCTAGTAAGGATAAAGAATACGTAAATATTTTGTCGCAAAGAATGGTTGGATTCAGCAGATATAAGGAGAGAGATAAAAACGGAAGTCTCCCGAATGCTTACAAAGATGGAACAAGACAGGTATTCCCCAATATGACTTATGATTCGAAAAATGACCATGCATATATTTGGGCAAAATATTCACTTCCATGGAATCAGGAATATCGATTGACACTGGAAGCAGTGGATGAAGAGGGGAATGTGATTGCAGAGACAGATATTCTGATACCGGAATGTAAAGTACTGTTCCCCAGTGGAAGTCGTTATATGACAGTGAATCAAGGACAGGCGATTTATCCGAGATGTAAGTGTGATGCCTGCAAAAATGATCCTAATCATAATCATTGGGGTAACGAAAAAGCACAAAATAAGGTGACCGGAAAATGGGAACCCAGTCCGGCATTGCATAACCAGTGGATTTATGTGACTTTGTATGGCTTTTATGCAGGAAATCTGGGATTGAAAGATTCTGGTAATTGGCTGAATCTGGGCAGTAAAATGTACGGAGATAGCAAGCTGGCTGGAGGTACAGGAATTTCTGCAACTACATGGACGGCAGACGAGGGTGTTTTACAGATATCCATTGATGCCATGGAGCAGAATAAAGACCTGTATCTGCAGTTCTATGATAAAGATCATTATAATGAACAGGATTATAGGCTGGATCGTGTATTAGTAATACAGTGGAACAGGAAGGATGCACAATGACGCGTAACTTGAAGCACAACACAAAAAAGTACATAGCCGGAATCCTCACCATAGCTTTGGCAGCCGGAGTCTGCCAAAGCTATGGCTTTATGGACGTAAGTGCACAGGAGATGACACTGCCCGGCATCGAGAAGTTGGTACAGGATACAGTATCATCTTCGGACGGAATCTTTCACATTTTAGAGATCGTACCTTCTAAATCGGACGCTTCCATCGGATATCTGATCGGTGGCGAGGAACCTGTATCTGAAGGACGTAAGCTTTCGGAGCTTCCGGCAGCATCGGAGAGAAGATCTGCCATGGCTGCGATCAACAGTAGCAGCCTGGGTGATCTCGCAGGAAGCAACGGTCTTGTCAGCTTTTTCCCTTATAATGAGGGCGGAAGCCGGACCGAAGAGATCCGTGGCTCTTTTGTGAAAAATACGGAGAATAACGGTCAGTATACCTATGTGCAGACGGATTCGGAGTATACGCTGTATAGGGTGGGGGATACCAGGCAGCGTTTTGACAGATATGGTGCAATCGAAGCGTCCGGGATTTCCAACGAGAATAAACAAAGCGTGTCCCCTGTATTTTCCAAAGTGTCCGGTATTGGCGGACAGAACCTGGAAATGACCATCGGTGATGCGGCGGATGCACTGACAGCTCTGGCACCTGCGAAATATGCACTGACTCCGTACGATGAGAATTCCAATGGTAGTATGAATAATATTAATTCCACTGATTTTAAGGCAGATAATTATGTCAATAGGGAAGTGTATACCAAGACTGCGGATGGTGTATACACTTACCTTGGTAAGGTGGTATATGGCAGCAAGCTGCCTAAGGGATATGCTATCCAGAGCACTGTCATAACTTCCGAAAATTCTTCCGAAGCGTCAGAAAATCTGGAAGAGGTGACGACAGCGGAGAGTTCGGGACTGGTAACAGCAGCATCTGCATCCGGGAATGACGCAGCAGCGGAGTCCGGTAATGAGATGCAGACCTTCAGCGTACAAAGCACATCCGGAAATGATATTGTGACTTCCGAACAAAGGATAATGACAGCTTCTGTTCCATCATCTGAACAGAATCTCTATATTTTGAATATGGCTAACACCACACCTATTCCATGGGCAACCTGGATAGCAAATCCGGATGGAACGGGAGGAAGTTATACACTGAATAATACTCCTGCGGATGGCTATTTTGTGCATTTTGAGGAAATTAGCTCTGGTGATTATTATGTGTCTAAAGTGTTATTATCCAGCGGTAATGGGGACTACAAACTGAGTGATTCCTATCAGAAGAATGATACCGGTAAATATGTGATGGTTAGCAGCGGTACTATGCAGGTTTATACTCCGAGAGAATCAGGCTACAACGCATCAAACAGCTATGACTTTATCGGTGATAATGCGAAGGATGCCTTGGATACTGTAGCATATGATGGTGGTTTCTACAATAAAGAATGGTTCAAGAAGCATGTTCTGAATCTGTCCGGCACCAGCCGGTATGAGAGCAACAGCCCTTCCGGTACTGGCGGAGATATTGATAAACTGAAGATTGAAGTGACAACTTTGACAGTGGAGGAACTGGCGAAACTGGTGAATCCGGAGGAACAGGCTTATTATGGCGTGGATCTCGACAACGTGGATCTGATCTATCTGTCCGGGAAGGGCACCTATACGAAGATAGATTCTGCAGTAAGCAAAGATGCAAGGGCTGCAGCAGCTAGATACATTGCGAAAAAAGCTTTTGGCATTATTGATAATGCTGGAACGCGATCGGATGCTTCCAGAGTTCCTGTCATCATAGACTATAGTTTTTATACCGATAACCATGATGTGGGTAATAAAGAAATGACCAACCTGGCACTGACTTTGATGAGAGTATCCGACACCGGCACAAAGCTTGCGCAAAACATAACGAAGGACAGTAACAGCTTTTGGGCAAAGACTCTGACTGATACCACTTATATCACAGCGGTAAATACTATTATCCAGTCGGCTGCAGGTGCGGCAGGCGTACAGAATGCCACATCCCTGTCCCTTGGAAACAGTGTGAAAGAATTTCTGACGGAGAATGTATTTTTATACGACAACAGCACTACCGATTATGTGGCAAGCGACTACCTCACAGATATTCAGAATGATACAGGCAGAGCATGGATCTACCGTGCAGTGCTGGATGAGATTCAGTATGAGAACTTCCTGGCAGAGAAAAACGGAACAACCACGAAATTAACTGAGAGCATTACCAAAGCTTCCATCACCAGGTATATTCTGAACTGGTATATGCACAGAGTGACGGTGAAGTCTTCTGTGCGGGTACTGGATCTGGAGCCCTGCTATGATTTCAGCACGTCTTCTGCGACAACACTTACGGCGGATCGCGTGAAAGAACTGATGGGCAGGAAGGATACGTATACCGGAACCGTGGATATTACGCAGATGCCTTCCGCTGAGTTCATCGGTAAGATCGAAGACCTGAATGAAAAATACGACATGATCTATCTGGGAGCACAGGTAGGTGCCATGAATACGGATTCTTCGGGGAATACGGTATATAATGACAGCCACATGAACAGACTGATCTATTCCCATGTGGGAGATTATTACGATTATTCCGGAGAAACCTACAATGCGCAGCACAGATTGCACGATGATACTCTGAATCATAATGTGACAGGGGACAGTAGTGATCTTAATAATAACACCAACGTATATCGAGGTCCGGGCAATGATATGAACTCTACCAGATATAAGGAGTTCAAACAGTTTGTTCAGGCGGGATATCCGGTAGTGATTGCCGATAAATTCCTGAATATTGCAAGTGACGGACAGGCTGCGGCGTCTATGGTGACACTGGATAAAAATTCTTATTTCTACAAAATCGTAGATTTTATGCTATCTTCCAAGGATGCCAACGGAGAATATCTTTACTGGCAGAAGAATGTATACGCAGAGAGCCAACTGCTACAGGATAGCAGCGGCCTTGGTTCTTCCCTTTCCGAGAGACAGAATACTTTCTGTAACTACCTGAATCTGTCCAAACTGTCAATAGACTGGGTAACCACGCTGGGAGAGACTGCATATCCGGAAGTATTATCTTACGGCAATAAGCAGGAGCAGAGTAATCAAAGTTACTTGGGCAGAATTGATGGAAAGTATCAGTTGCAATATATTTTCACGTTATCTAATGATGCTGCGGCTTCTCAGGTAACGACCACTTATGATTGCAAGCTGTTTGTGGACAAAAATTCCGACGGACGTTTTACGGGATCCGATTATGTGGAAGGTCAGACGAACGGAGCTTCTGAAGAACTGACCGGTTTGAAATTGTATCTCCGCAAAGGTTCTGAATGGCAACAGGTAGATCCAGTCACATATTCCGGAACGGCACATTATGAATTGCTGACGGGAAATGTTTATAAAGTGGTACGACAATTACCGGATGATTATGTAGGCGTGATTCCCTGGAAACTGATATTTTATGATAATGCAGACAGATTGGTTCGTACGGCACAGTCCGGCTATACCGCAGTATCGCAACAAACAGGCAAGAAAACGATTAAGGTATTACAGCTTTTATCGGAACAAAATAATAACTGGAATCTTGAGGAGGATAGCAAAAACAGTAATAGTGACTTCTATAAATATATAGATGGACTAACGGACTGGGAGGTTACTGTAAAGAGTATAACAGTATCTCAACTTGTGGGAACGGAACTGGGAATGTCTTATTGGAATACAGGAGACAGTGACCTTGAGAGTTGTTATGTAGAAGCTTGCAATTATATGCAGAAGTATAATATGCTTATACTGGGATTTTCAGACAGCTATCGTTTCGGTTACCAATATGATAGTGATAATGTAATATACAAGTATAATTTGCAGGGAGCCAAATGGGATACTGTAGTGGCACAGGCTGTATGTGCATATATTGAGTCCGGCAAGAGTGTTCTTTTTACACATGATACTACTTCTTACATTAATGATATGAATAGTATCGGACAATGGAATGATCAGGGAGGGTATGAGCAAGGTAAGAAGAATGGATGGTACTGGGGATATGAAATCAACCGTTCAATTCGCGCATCCGTAGGACTGGATCGCTATGGTGCATTGAAAGAATATTACCAGACTCTTGTGAATTCCACATCCTATGGTCCTACGAAGGAACGTTATCGGAGTTACCTGAATACTTTGAAAGGATTCGCCTATGATGAGATCAAAGAGCCTAAGATGGATCAGAGTTTGGGGCAGCTAGAAGGACTTACCAAATATACGGTGGTACGTTTCTTACGCAATCCGTTGGAGGCATTGCGGACAAATAAAAATTATAAGGAAGTTTATTTCCCTGTAAACAATGAACTTTTGTATGAGGCAGGATTTAAGGCAGCCTATAATGACTTTGCAAGCGGATGGAATAAACCCAGTTATATGTTGAAGGGAACTTACGCAAAAGAAGGAGAGTCTGAATTGGCGCTTCGCGCAACGCAGGTCAACGAAGGACAGATTACCCAGTACCCGTATCTGATTTCTAAAGATGAGCAGAAGAGTCTGAAGGTAAGTGCAACTCACTATCAGTGGTTACAACCGAACATGGAATTGGATCGTGACGGTGATGGGAAAAACGATATTGTGGTATGGTATTGTCTGTCAGATATTTATAATAACAGTAAATATCCTACGAACATCTATAATATCTGTCCAAACGATGTGGTGAACAACTACTATATTTACAATATGAGAAATGTTACCTACTCCGGAGCAGGTCATTCCAAGCCGGACAGCGGCGCAGAGATGAAGCTGTTCGTCAACACAATCATTGCAGCATATAATGCAGGAATCTCGGCTCCCAGCGTATCCTTCAAGGATGACAAGGGATATGATTTAAGTTCCATTTACGTAATCAGTGATCCTGTGAACAACACGATCCTGAAGGCGGCAGATCAGGGTAACATCAGATCCACCGATGCAGGAGATGTGGTCAGTGTGAAGTTCGTAGCGGAAGATGATAATATCTTAAGCGGTAATCCACAGATTTGCGTAGAATTCTACAGATCCGCCGGTACGGCTGCCGACGCAAAGACAGTGGAAGGAATTACCGAAAAGGTAGTCCCGCTGAATGTGTCTTCTGTAAAAGATACTTCGGGGAATGCCGTAGCAGTTCAAAACGGCCACTATGTGGTGGGCAACAATCTGCGCTATACCGTGACTTATCCGTTGTCGGAGATGGGATTGTTCAATGAGAATTCCGGTGTAGTCAAATCCGTTGCCGAGGCAATGAAAGTATACGTTCGGGTCTACACTATGTTTGAAAACGGTTCAAAAACCACTCCCACTAATACAGATAGCCTCACTATCAGCGCCCAGGAGTTGTTCGAACTGGATTAACTTTTAAAAAGTAATATTGCACAAAAAGCAGAGTTGTGAGAAATAACCAATTTCCACAGCTCTGTTTTTGTATACTTTTTTGCCGGATTTATTGCTGAATTTTCTTGCAGAAAGCGGATGCCTGTGCTATAGTAATCACATCTCGAGAAAGTCTTTATATAGTATTAGTTTTTTGGCATGTAAGTGCAGTCGATGGCGTTTCGCCGGGACATCCGTTTTTTAATTAAATATGGAATTATGCAGGCGGAGACCGGAGATAGTGTACAATAATCAGAGAAATTTTCTGTCTGCGAAGGGAAGAGAATGCGGAGACTTACATATTTTATAGATCCGTAAGTTCCTGAAGAATAACGGCAGGGAGGAAGATACCGATTGGAGGCAAATGATATTGTAACGAAAAATTTTGAAAGCTATGCAGATGTGGCTGCTGACATTGTCAATGCATTGCTTCACGAAGGAATACAGGAGATCGGGAGCGCAGATTTGTTGGCTTCGCCGACAGAGAGTTTGTATTCGGATGAAGAGAACCGGTTGCATAATCAGCTGGAGGATGTCGCGAAATATCACATGACAGGCGGAGTGCCCAAGGCAATGTATTTATTCGCAAATCAGACCAGGGTAGATAAAGGAATGCTGCTGCGCAAGGCCGGATACATAGGCGGAGAATACCGGAGACAGTATGAGAAGCAGAATCAGGGAGTATATCCGGTCATACAGCTTGTTCTTTATTGGGGAAGCAGCAGATGGAAGGGAGCGGACGATCTGCGTGGGTTGATTGATACCGGAGAGCGAAAGCTTGCCGAGACTACTTGGAAGTATGTTGATAATATACGGCTTCATGTATGGGAGATGCGATATCTGGCGAGGGAAGTGAGAGAACGATTTCAGAGCGATATGCGCATTGTGTTGGATTATCTGGCAGAAGGAAATGCTTACCGGTCGGACAGGAAAGTGATACATAAAGAAGCTACGATCAAAATGTTGCGAGTATTATCCGGGGACAAAAATGTGGATGATACCGAAGAAATATTAAAAGGATTAAATATTACAGAGGAGGATGAGATCAGTATGTGCGAATTGTTTGACCAGTATACGAGACGAGGAATTTCCAGGGGAATTATTATAATGTGTAAAGATTTTAATGCCACCTATGAAGATACGCTGCAGAAATTAAAGAATAAACTCAATATTTCAGAAAAGGAAGCAGAAGAACAGATGAAGCTTTATTGGTAAAAAGATATTGACTTTTATTTCTTACTATGCTAAATATATACTATACCTACTGGAACAGTAGGAATGCAAAATGTGGTATCAAACTCGAGGGCTTTTGCCCACGACATCATACATAGGCATAGGAGGAGAAAAAGATGGCATTTGCAGCAGAGACCATTTGTGTCCAGGGAAGTAATGAGAGAAAGGATCAATTTGGAGCCATCAGCATGCCTATCTATCAGAATGCGGCGTATGCGCATCCGGGACTGGGGCAGAGCACAGGATATGATTATTCCCGTTGCGGTAATCCTACCAGAGATGAAGTGCAGAAGACGGTTGCCCTGTTGGAGCAGGGAACGGAGGCGCTGGCATTTTCTACCGGTATGGCAGCGATCACTGCAATGATGGAAATTTTTTCTCCGGGAGATCATTTGATTGCAACGGATGATCTGTATGGCGGTACGTTGAGACTGTGGAACACGATCAGCCATAAGAACGGAATATCAGTAGATTGTGTGGATACTTCAAATGTGGAGACCGTGAAAGCAGCGATTCGTCCCGAGACTAAGGCAATCTATCTGGAGACCCCCTCGAATCCTATGATGAAAGTGGCTGATATACAGGCAATTGCCAATCTGGCGCATGAAAACGGATGTCTTTTGATCGTGGATAATACGTTTTTATCTCCATATTTTCAGAAACCGCTTACCTTAGGAGCGGATATCGTGGTACACAGCGGTACGAAATATCTGGAAGGTCATAATGACACGTTATCCGGTTTCCTTGTCGTAAAGGATGCGGATCTGTATCAGCAGCTGAACAATATTTATAAGACGACAGGTGCCTGTCTCTCCCCGTTTGACAGCTGGCTGTTACTCAGAGGGATCAAGACATTGGCAGTCCGTATGGAGCAGCATCAGAAAAATGCCCTGGCGATTGCTCACTGGCTGGAACAGAGACCGGAAGTGGAGAAGGTATATTATATCGGTCTGGATTCCAGACCGGATAAGGCACTGATCGACAGACAGTGCAGCGGATACGGCGGCATGATTTCTTTCCGGTTGAATTCTGCCGAAAAAGCTGTTAAGATTTTAGAGAGCGTAAGACTGATCCGGTTTGCAGAGAGCCTCGGCGGCGTGGAAAGTCTTCTGACCTATCCTATGAAACAGACCCATGCAGATGTACCGGTAGAAGTACGTGAGGCACTCGGTGTGGATGAAAAACTGCTTAGAATGTCAGTAGGTATTGAGAACATAGGGGATCTGCTGGCAGATCTGGAGCAGGCATTTGCAAAGTAAAGGAGTTGCCCGGTATACGTAGTAATTTAACCAGACCTTGTGTGTACATACAAGATAATAAGGCGTCGTTTGATGTCTCTGCTATGGTATTGTATCTTGCTGGTATATCGATCATACGATAATAAAACAATGATAGATCAGCGTGATTGCAACGAGGATTGCAGAAAGTAAATCGTTGTTGGTGCGAAGATTTTCAAAGGGAATCAACCGTGTAATCGGCACAAAGATTTTGGGTAAAGTATCTTGGAGAGAGAAAATGGCTAAATACAATTTTGATAAAATCACAAATCGTAAAGGAACGAATTGTCTGAAATATGACTATGCGGTGGAACGTGGAAAGCCTGCGGATGTATTGCCTCTGTGGGTAGCTGATATGGATTTCCGGGTATCGGAAGAGATCACGAAAAGTCTTCATGTGGCTGTGGAGCATGGTATCTACGGTTATACGCAGCCCAAAGATCCGTATTATAATGCGGTGATTCACTGGATGGAGAAGAATCACAACTGGAAGACGGAGCGTGAATGGATCGTGAAGACACCCGGCGTGGTATTTGCGCTCGGTGCTGCCGTAAAGGCGTTTACAGAGCCCGGAGATGCTATACTGATTCAGAATCCGGTGTATTATCCGTTTACCAATATTATCCGTGACAATGACCGGAAATTGGTAGATAATACACTGGTGTATCATCCTGCGGCAGAGCAAACTGCAGTAAAAACAGAAGCTACTTTGGCTGGCTCAGAACCTATAAATAATACAAGCATGACAAAAAAAGATAAGATTGATAACGGTTCCGTACAGAAAATTGACAGTGGTAGTACCAGACCGGCATATCAGATTGATTTCGAGGACTTTGAACGCAAGATAGAACAAGAGCACGTAAAACTCTTCATTCTGTGCAACCCTCATAATCCGGTAGGCAGAGTGTGGACGAAAGAGGAATTGCAGAAACTGGGAGAGATTTGCCTGCGCCATAATGTCATCGTAGTAAGTGATGAGATTCACAATGATTTTGTTTATCCCGGTTATGAGCATACCGTATTTGCCAATGTAGATCCTCGTTTTGCGGAGTTTACCGTGACTTGTACGTCACCCAGTAAGACATTCAACCTGGCAGGCTTACAGATTTCCAATATCTTTATTCCCAATGAGAGATTAAGAGAGGCATTTCAGAAGGAAATTGACAGAACCGGCTACGACGAGCCCAATGCGATGGGTGTCGTAGCATGCGAAGCAGCGTACCGCGCCGGAGAGGACTGGCTGGATCAGTTACGCGCATACCTGCTGGAGAACCTGAATTTCTTAAGAAATTATCTGCAGGAGAAGATTCCGCAGATTCATCTGGTAGAGCCGGAAGGAACCTATCTGGTCTGGCTGGATTGTAGTGAACTCGGTATTACCGGCAAGGAACTGGATCAGTTTATCGTGGAGAAGGCGGGACTCTGGCTGGACGGCGGATCCATGTTCGGCTCCAGCGGTGCAGCATTCCAGCGTGTGAACATTGCCTGCCCCAGAGCTACATTAGAGCTTGCTTTGGATAAGCTGAAAGCTGCGATCGATAGTTTGAAATGAAGATTTGAGCGATTTCACCAGACTGTTACGGAACATGATATGTGTTGACAGATTCACCAGACCGCTCCGGAACAGTATAATATTACCGGTTATATGGTATATTTTTACATTCTTGTCCATATACTGTAACATATCAGGCTATTCATGATAGATTATGATAGTTCCTACGGAATCAGTAATCCCTGATGAATGGCCATGCTTTTTGGATCATGTGGCAGGAATCATGATTCACGGATCCATAGGATTGCCATCAGGAAAGGAGCACACAGTATATGCCAAGAGGACAGAGAAAATCCCTGGAGGAAAAGATCCAGACAAAGCAGGAACTGATCAATGCGCTAAACATCCGCATAGAATCAGAGCAGCGTGAACTGGAAGAATTATTCGAGCAGAAGAGACGCAAGGAGTTGGAAGCGGTAAGCGAACTGATCGAGGATGCCGGCCTGGCACCGGAGGAAGTCACGGAAGTCTTACAGCAGTATATTGAAAGCCGCACAGCAAATGCATCATAAAGATATCAGCTATAGTGCCATTTAAAAACCACACAGCAAATGTATTCCAAAGGTATTAAGTCATATTGCCGTTTGAAAACCGGAAACATTTGGGCATGGTGTGATAAAAAGGATCGGCGGATGAACCGCAAACCTCAGATCTTGTTTCTTGATTTCTGCAGGGTTCATTTTGCCGGTCTTTTTTTGCGTGCGAGACTTTAACCACGGATTATGCCGCATGTTGTAAATTCAAAACTGAAATCTTCATAGATTCAAAGCATACTAATTAAGCAAAATGTTGTGTTATGATTTGCTGTACCTGATCAGAAGAAATCGGATATTTACTTGTTTCATAAGTTGTAATTAACTGCATGGACGGAAAGATTCCATTATAGCAGTAGGTCTTGAGCTTGTTGCAGGCAGTATCACAGTAAGGATTCTTGTCCATCATCCCAAAGTGCTCCCAGTAGAAAAGCTTGTTTGAGACAGGATGCAGGATTGTAAAATCCGGATAAACAGTACATTCGTTCAACTGCAAAGCGGCTTCATAGCGATAGGGAATACGGTTTGTATAAAGGAGATTCGCAATAATAACTTCGGATTTTGAACGCACCCTATGCCCTGCAAGCGTGGTATGAATCAGATTTTCCGGATGAGAATGGTTTGTCTCGTAGGATTCGGAACACCATTTTTGTACTGAGACCGGAAGCTTATCCTTCGAGAAGTAGCCTTGCAGTAATTCATAGTATGGTGAGGTTTCCTTCAAAAGATCAGCAGCCTTTTCTTTGAAATTGGAAGAAAACTTTGAGGCATAAGTAGTAATTATAGAAATTTCTTCAGCTGTTTCAGCTTCTAATAGCTCATAATATTTTTTTAATGCGAGTTTTTGGGCAAGCTCTTTTTGGGATTTGCCAAGATATTTTCGAGTACCATTCTTTAAGCAAAACCACTCCAGATATGCGCCTTTGTTAATGCTGTAAGTTAGTTTTCCTTCTGGTAATTTGATTATTTTTTCATGAAGAAATTTCAGCTTTTTTAGCTGTTGTTCCTTGTAACGAGTTAATTCTGCGTAATTTATAAGTACTACCTCCTTCATACATCAAGTCATCTGGGATTCTGGAAGAAATATCCATCAGAATAAAAAGATTTTCAGATGCGCTTAGTATAGCGTGCTTTTTGATAATAGTCAAGAAAATTAATTTCCTGAAGAATGCTGTTAAATTGCTGTAAATAAAGGAAAATAGCATGATTTTGCCGCCTAAAAAGAACAATTCCTGAAGAAACATATAAAATGCAAAAAAGAAAAGGAAAAATATATGATTAAGATGCAGAATTCCGATAAACAGTTGCGATAGTGGGCAAATAAAAGGAAACATCAAAGTCAGATATTGTTTGATTAAAGATATGAGTTGGCGAGCAAAGTAAGTTGTATACAAGGAACTATGTCTAACTGGAAGACAAAAAATATGGAAGATAGATAGTTTGAGTGCATAGAAAATGCGCAGCAGTCATGAAACATCCATGCCTGTAATGTCAACCATCCGTTAAGCAATTGGTTTGGTATGAGATGAAAGCCTACAAATAAAGGCAAACGCCCCGGACAATTTAATGTCTGGGACGTTTGAAAAATGCACAATTCTTATTATATCAACTCAAATTCTGCTAATTATTCCGTTGCAGTTCCCTCGCCTTTTTTCAAGTTCTTCTGCGCGGTGGAGAGCATGAGCTTGATGCGGTTGAGCTGGTTGACTTCGCTGGCGCCGGGATCGTAGTCGATGGCCACGATGTTGGAGGAAGGATATGCCTTCCGCAGTGCTTTGATAACACCCTTACCTACGACGTGGTTCGGCAGGCAGCCGAAGGGCTGGGTACATACGATGTTCGGTACACCTTCCTTGATCAGCTCGACCATCTCACCGGTCAGGAACCAACCTTCACCGGTCTGGTTACCGATGGATACGATGGGCTCTGCATAGGAGACGATCTTGTAGATGCTTGTGGGTGCATCGAAATGCTTACTTTCTTCAAAGGCCTTCACGGCAGAGCCGCGGAGGATATGCTCAATCGCCCAGATACCCAACTGGGAGATCTTCGCAGTCTTTTTGCTGGTGCCAAGATGTTCGGCTTTATAAATCTGGTTGTAGAAGCAGTACAGCATGAAGTCAAGCAGGTCGGGAACCACGGCTTCCGCACCTTCGCTCTCTAACAGCTCCACCAGGTGATTGTTGCCGGCAGGAGAGAACTTCACGAGAATCTCACCGACGACACCGACACGGGGCTTCTTGATATCCAGTACCGGAATCGCATCGAAATCACGGATGATCTCAGCACACATCCTGCGGAACTTCGCGATGCTGATATGCTTGGCGGATACGAACTTCTGTACCCTCGCAAGCCATTCTCTATGTAACGCATCCACGGAACCCGGAGTTGCTTCATAAGGGCGCATCCGGTAGACACAACGCATGAAGATATCACCGAACTCGGCACCTACCGCTGCACGTAACAGCAGATCCGCATTCAGATGGAATCCGGGGTTACTCTCGATACCGGCAAGGTTCAGAGAGATAACGGGAATCTGTTCCATGTCTGCCTTCTTCAAGGCACGGCGGATGAAGCCGATATAGTTCGTCGCACGGCAGCCGCCGCCGGTCTGGCTCATGATGATCGCGGTCTTGTTCAGGTCATATTTGCCGGATAACAGTGCTTCCATGATCTGACCGACTACCAGCAGGGAAGGATAGCAGGCATCGTTGTTGACATATTTCAGTCCGACATCCACGGAGTGCTTGTTATCATTGTCCAATACGACGAAATTATAACCGCAGGCATTGAACGCAGGCTGTAGGATCTCAAAGTGGATCGGGGACATCTGCGGACAGATGATGGTGTAGTCCTTACGCATCTCTTCGGTAAACGCTACCTTCTCGATTGCGGAAGAACGGATGTTGCGGTGCTTGCCCATCTTTTCCCGTACACGGATCGCAGACAACAGGGAACGGATACGGATACGTGCCGCACCGAGGTTGTTGACTTCATCGATCTTTAAGCAGGTATAAATCTTATCGGAGCCGGAGAGGATATCGTTCACCTGATCGGTGGTAACGGCATCCAGACCGCAGCCGAAGGAATTCAGCTGGATCAGATCCAGATTCTCTACTGTTTTCACATAGCTTGCGGCAGCGTACAGTCTGGAGTGATACATCCACTGGTCAGATACGATGAGAGGACGTTCCGGTTTTGCCAGATGGGAGATGGAATCCTCGGTAAGCACTGCCATATCGTAGGAGGTGATCAGCTCGGGAATACCGTGGTTGATCTCCGGGTCTACATGGTAAGGACGGCCAGCCAGGACGATACCGCGCTTGCCGGTCTTGCGTAAGTATTCCAGAGTCTCTTCGCCCTTTTTCTCCATATCGTGACGGGCATCTGCCAGCTCCTGCCAGCCCTTTTCGCAGGCTGCGGCAATCTCAGCAGCGGGAATCTCGGTGAATTCCTTCGTCAGGGCATCCGTTACCGTTCCCAGATCGCGGAAGGACATAAACGGATTCCGGAAAGTGATCTCTCCGCCGGCGATTTCCTCCACGTTATTCTTGATATTCTCGGAATAAGAAGTAACGATGGGGCAGTTATAATGGTTGTTCGCATCTTCGAACTCGTTGCGCTCATAGAACAGCGCAGGATAGAAGATGAACTTAATACCCTGACGGATCAGCCAGGTCACATGACCGTGTGCTAGCTTTGCCGGATAACACTCGGATTCACTCGGGATGGACTCAATACCGAGCTCGTAGATCTTACGATTGGAGCTGGGAGAGAGCACCACGCGGTAGCCCAGTTCGGTGAAAAATGTGAACCAGAACGGATAGTCCTCGTACATATTCAGTACTCTGGGGATACCTACCACACCTCTGGGAGCCTTGTCGGCGTCCAGGGATTCATAGGAGAATAATCTATGTAATTTGTATTCGTATAAATTCGGTACATTGTGGGCATTCTTCTGACCACCGATACCGCGTTCGCAACGATTGCCGGAGATGAACTGACGGCCGCCGGAGAATTTGTTGATGGTCAGACGACAGTTGTTGGTACAACCCTTACATTTTGCCATACTGGTCTCGAACTGCAGGTCGCAGATCTTCTGATAATCCAGCATGGTGGTCACATAACCGTCTTCGTAATGCTCTCTGGCAATCAGCGCCGCACCGAAAGCACCCATGATACCGGCGATGTCGGGACGGATCGCTTCGCAGTTCGCAATTTTTTCAAAGCTTCTAAGCACCGCATCGTTGTAGAAGGTACCGCCCTGTACCACAATATTTTTACCAAGCTCCGAGGCGTCGGATACTTTGATCACCTTGAACAACGCGTTCTTGATAACCGAGTAAGCAAGTCCTGCGGAAATATCCGCTACGGAAGCGCCTTCCTTCTGCGCCTGTTTTACCTTGGAGTTCATGAATACGGTACAACGGGTTCCCAGGTCGATCGGATGCTCCGCAAAAAGTGCGGCCTGCGCGAAATCCTGTACCGTGTAGTTCAGGGACTTTGCAAAGGTCTCGATAAAGGAACCGCAGCCGGAGGAGCATGCCTCGTTCAACTGTACGCTGTCGACCGTCTGATTTTTGATTTTGATACATTTCATATCCTGACCGCCGATGTCGAGGATACAGTCTACGCTGGGATCGAAAAATGCAGCGGCATAGTAATGCGCCACAGTCTCAACTTCGCCGTCATCCAGCAGGAAAGCAGCCTTCATCAGCGCTTCGCCGTAACCGGTGGAGCAGGAACGGACGATCTCCACGCCTTCCGGCAGGAGAGAGTAGATTTCCTTCAGGGAACGGATCGCCGTCTTTAAGGGGCTTCCGTCATTGCTGGAATAGAAAGAATACAAAAGGGAACCGTCCTCACCCACCAGAGCGATCTTCGTGGTGGTGGAACCGGCGTCAATACCGAGGAATGCCTTACCCTGATAGGACTGTAAGTCTCCGGTAGTCACGTGGTGCCTGCTGTGACGCTCTACGAATTCCTGATAGGCAGCTTTATCTGCAAACAGCGGCTCCATACGTTCTACTTCGAACTCCATCTTGATATCGGAGGAAAGCTTTTTCACCATATCGGACAGACTGATGCAGACCTCTTCCTTCGCATTCAGTGCAGAACCGATAGCAGCGAACAGATGGGAATTGTCCACGTCGATGATGTGCTCGTCGTCCAGATTCAGTGTACGGATAAATGCAGCCTTCAGCTCGGACAGGAAATGCAGTGGTCCGCCAAGGAATGCTACATGACCGCGGATCGGTTTACCGCAGGCCAGACCTGAGATGGTCTGGTTGACCACTGCCTGGAAAATAGAGGCAGCCAGATCTTCCTTGGTAGCGCCTTCGTTGATCAGTGGCTGGATATCGGTTTTCGCAAATACACCGCAGCGCGCAGCAATGGTGTAGAGGGATTTATAATTTTTCGCATATTCGTTTAAGCCCGAAGCGTCCGTCTGGATCAGGCTCGCCATCTGGTCAATGAAGGAACCGGTACCGCCGGCACAGATACCGTTCATACGCTGCTCGACATTACCGCCTTCGAAATAAATGATCTTCGCATCTTCACCGCCCAGCTCAATGGCTACGTCGGTCTTGGGTGCCAGTTTCTGCAGGGAAGTAGCCACGGCTACCACCTCCTGGGTAAAAGGTACGCCTAAGTGGTTGGCTAACGTCAGTCCGCCGGAGCCGGTGATCATGGGATGCAGCTGCAATTCTCCCAGCTGGTCATAAGCTTTTTTAAGGAGCGTTGACAAGGTCTCCCGGATATTAGCGAAGTGACGTTCATAATCGGAAAATAAAATATTGTGGTTTTCATCTAAAATCGCAATCTTGACAGTGGTGGAACCGATATCTATGCCGAGCGTTGCGCATTTTTCCTGTGAATTCATGTGATACATCCTTCCTGATAAAACCTTCGTAACGATTCAGTATCCATGCGCCCCAAAAGCAAATTTACATGGCTCTGAACAGTTACAAATCTTCTTAATTAATGCGACATTTTCTTAACAAAACTTTTATCATTATACGACAAAAAACGCCATATTGCAACGAACAAAGAAGAAACAGTGTTGTTAAAGTTTTGTAAAGAAAAACTAAAATAAAAGTGGAATTCCATAAACTTTCGAACGTGTGGTTTACTTATTTCCTTTGGAATGTTACAATCTCGATAGAACAAAATAACTGTTGGAACCATACAAGAACCGGAACAGGAGCATACTTTCAAAAGAAGAATTCATGGATCAGAACAGTTATGTATAGAAAGCGAGAAATAAATTTATGAGTAAATTTGAAAAAAAATTCGGCAAATATGCCATTCCGAATCTGACCATGATCCTGATCATGTGTTATGCGGCGGGATATGTGATCGAACTGATGGGAAAAGCAGCCGGCAATAATCTGCTGGGATTTCTGACACTGGATCCTTACCGGATCCTGCACGGACAAGTCTGGAGACTGGTGACCTGGGTAATCGTTCCTCCGGAAAGTCTGGATATCTTCACAATCATTATGTTGTTTTTCTATTATAGTCTGGGTACGGCGCTGGAGCGTACCTGGGGAACTTATCGCTATAATGTGTATATCTTTTCCGGTATGCTGTTTACGGTTATCGGAAGCTTTCTGTGTATGGGTGCGGCATATCTGATCACGGGCGGACTGAGTACGGAAGCGGCTTCCCTGGTATTTTACAGCGGCTCTTATGCGTTCAGCACGTATTATATCAACCTGTCGATCTTCCTTGCTTTTGCGGCTACGTATCCGGATATGCAGGTGCTGTTGATGTTCGTGATACCGGTGAAAGTAAAATGGATGGGAATCCTGGATGCGGTCTTGATGATTTATACCGTGATCGCAGGAAACTTATTTACTAAATTCGCGGTAGTGGCATCTTTGCTGAACTTTGTGTTATACTTCTGGCAGCTGCACAGAAGCCGCATCTCGCCGAAACAGATGCACCGCAAGGCACAGTTTGAGAAAAAAGCAAGTGCCGGCCGGGCGAAAGTCACCAGACATAAATGCGCAGTCTGCGGACGGACGGAAGAGGATGATCCGAACCTGGAGTTCCGGTTCTGCTCCAAATGCAACGGCAACTACGAATACTGCCAGTATCATCTTTTCACTCACGAACACGTAAAATAAAGGAGACCCCACATGAATAAAGAAGTATTATTCGCCCAGACCTTAGAGCAGGTCCGCAAGACCGCCAAGGAGCAGGGCAACTGCATCAGCGAGGAACAGGTAAAGGAAGCGTTTGCAGAACTTGACCTGAGTAATGAGCAATTGCAGATGGTATTTGATTATCTGCTGAAGCATAAGATCGGAATCGGAGAGCCCATGGATCCGGACGAATTTCTGACAGATGAGGAGAAAGATTATTTGCAGGAATATCTGGATGAGGTGGCGGCACTGCCCACCTACAGTGACGGCGAAAAGCTTGCGTTTGCTATCTCAGCCATGGCAGGCGAGACGGATGCGCAGCAGCGTCTGATCGAGATTCATCTGGCGGATGTCGCAGAGATCGCAAAGCTGTATGCCGGTCAGGGTGTGATGCTGGAAGATCTGGTGGGAGAAGGAAATCTTGCGCTTTCCTTTGGCGTGACGATGTTAGGCAGTCTGGAGAAGCCGCAGGAAGTGGAAGGTATGCTCGGCAAGATGATCATGGATGCCATGGAAGAGTATATCGCAGAGCATGCCGAGAACAGCAAGATCGACAAGCGTGTGGAAGATAAAGTCAACAAAGTGGCTGACAAGGCAAGAGAACTGGCAGAAGAATTAAATCGTAAGGTGACCATAGAGGAACTGATGGAAGAGACCGGCATGTCCCGTAAAATGATCGAGGATGCGGTGCGTATGAGCGGTTTCAAGATTGAGGACATCGACAACAATGCAAAAAACAGTTTATGAGAGTTATAAATACAGCCTGCAGGATACCGCCAAGGTTTACATCGGCGCGAAATATACCTTCGCGGAACTGCTGGATCAGGATGAGGTAGCGTTTAAATTCCGCCTGATCGTGGAACGCTATATTTTAGCGGAAAAAGAAGTGGATTCGCAGGATACCCTGGAGACCCATCTGTATTATCTGCAGCCGGACAGCTTTCTGGTAAAGATCTACGACCGCATCAAGGCGAGAGTGAAGATCAATATTATCGAGGAAAAGAAGGGCTTATTCGGCAAAGGGAAAAAGCACTATGTGACGAAAGAATTGAATATCCGGGAACTGACAGCCATGACCCCGGAGGAAAAAGAAGCAAAAGGCGTTGTCATCCAGGAAATCTCCATGAGCAAGCTGGCACTGGCCGCGTTCTGATAGATTAAGCTTTGCCCTGGAAAGCATGAGCGACTGCTTGCAGGCGGCGAAGGCTTTCTATGAGGGGAGCAAACGAACATGAGCAAGAAGGACGATAGTCCGGATTGCGAATGGTCGTTACGATTCCTGGAGTGCGCAGCACGGAGAAATCGATTAAGATAGAATAAAAGAGGAAACGTAAAAATGAGAGTAGAAGATTTATCCACATACGAGATCATAGAAAAACGGGAGATTCCGGACATCAACAGCATGACCTATCTGTGCCGTCATAAGAAGACCGGTGCCAGAGTGGCTCTGGTGTCCAACGATGATGAGAACAAGGTGTTTTACATCGGTTTCCGTACCACACCGAAGGATTCCACCGGAGTGGCACACATTCTGGAGCATTCCGTACTGTGCGGTTCCAAGGAGTTCCCGGTCAAGGATCCGTTTGTGGAGCTGGTGAAGGGTTCCCTGAATACCTTTTTAAATGCCATGACCTATCCGGACAAGACGGTATACCCTGTGGCAAGCTGCAATGACAAGGATTTCCAGAACCTGATGCATGTCTATCTGGATGCGGTATTTTATCCCAATATTTATAAAAATGAATCCATTTTCCGTCAGGAAGGCTGGCATTATGAGCTGGAAGGCGAAAACGAAGAACTGAAGGTCAACGGTGTCGTATATAACGAGATGAAAGGTGCTTTCTCTTCGCCGGATGATGTACTGGAGCGGGAGATCATGAATTCCCTGTATCCTCATACGACCTACGGCTGTGAATCCGGCGGTGACCCGGAGGTGATCCCGGAGCTGACCTACGAAGAGTTCCTTGATTTCCATCGGAAATTCTATCATCCTTCCAACAGCTATATTTATCTCTACGGCAACATGGATATGGCGGAGAAATTGACGTTCCTTGATGAGCATTATCTGTCTGCTTATGATGCACTCACAGTGGATTCGGAAGTGACGGAAGAGCCTGCATTTACCGCACCGAACCGTATTGTCAGAGACTGTCCCATCGGGGAGGGAGAGGACGAAGAGGAGAATACCTATCTGTCCCAGAACTTCTGCGTGGGCAACAGCCTGGATCCAAAGCTCTATATTGCATTCCAGATTCTGGATTATGCCCTGTGTTCCGCACCGGGTGCACCCCTGAAACAGGCTTTGATAGACCGTGGCGTGGGCAAAGATGTCTACAGCATTTATGAGAATGGTATCCGCCAGCCCTATTTCAGTGTGGTGGCAAAGGACACTTCCGTAGAGAAAGAACAGGAATTTTTACAGGTAACGGAGGAAGTCCTTGAAAAACTGGTGAAGGACGGCTTTGATGAGAAGGCACTCCTTGCCGGCATCAACTATTATGAATTCAAATACAGAGAGGCAGATTTCGGTTCCTATCCCAAGGGACTGATGTACGGCCTGCAGGTACTGGACAGCTGGCTGTACGATGACAAACTGCCGTTTATCCATATCGAGGCCAACGAGACTTTTGCGGAACTCAGGAAAGAAGTAAAGACCGGCTATTTCGAAGCCCTGGTACAGAAATATCTGCTGGATAATCCCCATCGCAGTATCGTAATCCTGCAGCCAAAGCTGGGACTGTTAGAAGAGCAGGAGCAGAAACAACGCGAAAAGCTGGCGAAAGTAAAAGAAGCCATGAGCCCGGAAGAACTGGAACGGGTGAAAGATACTTTTGCAAAGCTGACTGCGTTTCAGGAGAGTGAAGACGCGAAGGAAGACCTGGAGAAAATTCCGTTGTTAAAGCGTGAAGACATGAAAAAAGAGGCAAATCTTCCGGTAAACGAGGTACGTAGCATCGGAGATACCAAACTTTTGTATCATGATCTGTTTACCAACGGCATCGGATACCTGCGCCTGATCTTCAGACTGGATCAGATTCCCGGAAAATATTTCCCTTATATCGGTATTCTGAAGGGCTGTCTGGGACTTTTGAACACAGAGCACTATGCATACGGGGATCTCTATAATGAGATGAATCTGGTGACCGGCGGTATGGCAGCGGTGAATAATGTCTACGGAGATCTGCAGGACACTGATAAGTTTACTTTGACACTGGAACTGAAGACCAAAGTATTTTACGACCGTATCGCAGAGGCAATTGACCTGATGCGTGAGATTGTGATGACCAGTGATTTTACCGATACGAAGAGATTGTATGAGATCCTGGCAGAGGGCAAATCCCGTATGCAGGCGCAGATGACGAGCGGCGGACACAGCGTGGCGGCAGGCAGGGCGATGTCTTACGGCAGTGTGCCGGGAGCAGTGAGCGAGGAGATCTCCGGCATCCCGTTCTATCGTCTGACTGCAGATCTGGAAGCACATTTTGACGAGAAAAAAGAGGAACTGGTGGAGCATTTGCAGACCTTGCTGAAAATGATCTTCCGTCCCGAAAATCTGATGGTGGATTTCGTCGGCGAAGAACAAACAGTGGCACTTTTGGATGCTCCGGTGCAGGATTTTAAAGCAGCACTTTATACGGATCCCGTGGAAAAAGAACATTATATTCCGGAAATCTCTCGTAAGAACGAAGGCTTCTTAACCTCAGGACAGGTCAACTATGTGTGTCGTGCCGGTAATTTCCGCAAGAAGGGACTGAAATACACCGGCGCACTGCGTGTACTCAAGGTGATGCTGGGCTACGAATATCTGTGGGTCAATGTCCGCGTGAAGGGCGGCGCTTACGGATGCATGTGCAGCTTCGGCAGATCAGGCGATAGCTATTTTGTCTCCTACAGAGATCCGAACCTGGGCAAGACCATTGAAACTTACGAAAAAGCTGCGGATGCCATTGCACAGTTCACAGCGGATGAGCGTACCATGACGCAGTATATCATCGGTGCAATCAGTGATCTGGATGTGCCCATGAATCCGGCAGCGAAGGGCTTGTACTCTCTGAGTGCCTACATGACCGGACTGGATGATGCTACGTTGCAGAGAGAACGTGACGAGCTGTTATCTGCCACTCAGGAGGATATCCGTGCCCTGTCTGCTCAAATCCGCGCATTTATGCAGGAGGATCTGCTCTGCGTCGTCGGAACAGCATCCAAGGTAAAAGAAGAGCAGGAACGCTTCCTGAAAGTGGAAAATTTGTTTTAGTATCTTTAATATTCTGAAACTTTTTGTGATAAAATTGCGTCTATAAGGTATACACATAAAAAGTCAACGGTAGATGTTAACAGGTGTTTGGCAGATACTTTATGCAGGACACTGTTTGGCATCTACGGAAACGGAGGGGTTATGAAAAAGCGTAAATTATCAACAAAACTGATGACAGGACTGCTCACCGCCGGAATGGTACTGAGCTTAACTGCGTGCGGAAGCAGTTCGGACAGCCGGTACGGGGTCAGCAATCTCATGGATGCGGATTTTGCTGTGGCTGATGCGACGAGTGCGGCGACTGCGGAATCCTATTATGACAGCGGCTTTGACACGTCCGGCAGCGAAGATACGGAGGCGAAAGCTTCCCCGGATACTACAGTCTCCGAGGAAGGCGCTGCCGGTGCGGTAAGCGTAGACCGGAAGCTGATCAAGACCGTGAATATGGACGTGGAGACCAGAGAGTACGATAAGCTGCTTGCAGCAGTGGAAAATAAGGTGACTGAGCTTGGCGGATACATAGAAAGTCTGGATGCCTATAACGGCAGCATGTACAATAGTTATCGCTCTACGAGAAATGCCAATCTGACCATCCGGATTCCGAAGAACAAGCTGGATGACTTCCTGAACACGGTATCCGATATCGGCAATGTGACGAGCCGCTCGGAAAATGTGCAGGATGTGACACTGACTTACGTAGATTTGCAGAGTCACAGAGATGCTTTACAGACGGAGCAGGAGAGACTGTTACAACTGTTGGAGCAGGCAGAGAATGTTGAGGATATCATCACTATTGAACAACGTCTGTCAGATGTCAGATACCAGCTGGAAAGCATGGAATCCCAGCTTCGCAGCTATGACAATCAGGTAGATTACAGCACCGTATATCTTTACATCAACGAAGTAGAGGTATATACTCCGGTAGAGGAAGAGACTGTCTGGGAGCGTATTTCCACAGGTTTTGCAGACAGCCTGAAGGATATCGGCGAAGCAGCCAAAGAGGCCGGCATCTGGTTCGTAATCCATATTCCTTATTTAGTGATCTGGGCGGTTGCTATCGTGATCATTATACTGATCCTGAAAAAGATCAAAAAGCGCACGAAACGGCTCAAAGAGGAAGAACGCAAGAAGGCACAGGCACAGACGGCAGAAAATAAAGAATCGATAAATGCGGCTGCGTCGGAGAAAACAGAGAACCGGACTGAAACAAAGTAGCTGTTAAATGAAAATAGTATTTATCGCATCTCCAAACTTGAATTTGGGGATGCGATGTTATGAACGGATGTCTGTTGAATCGATGAAATTATAAGAAGATATATAAAGAGATGTCCTGAATTAAAAAAGAAACAAAAGAATATTAATAACAAGGAGACCAAATATGAACGAAAATCCGGCATACAAATCCGGCTTTGCCACACTGATTGGACGTCCCAATGTAGGAAAATCCACCCTGATGAACCGCCTGATCGGACAAAAGATCGCAATCACATCCAACAAACCGCAGACCACGCGTAACCGTATCCAGACCGTGCTGACACTGGAGGAAGGTCAGATCGTGTTCCTGGATACCCCCGGTATTCACAAGGCGAAAAACAAGCTGGGCGATTACATGGTAAACGTGGCGGAGCACACGTTAAACGACGTGGATGTGATCCTGTGGCTGGTGGAGCCGACGAATTTCATCGGTGCCGGAGAACGTCATATTATTGAACAGCTGAAGAAGACCAAGACACCTGTGATCCTGGTGATCAACAAGACGGATACCGTGAAAAAAGATGATATTCTGGCTTTTATCGACACCTATCGCAAGGAACTGGATTTTCAGGAGATTGTTCCGGTATCTGCCTTGAAGGGTGACAACACGGATGTGCTGATCCGGTGCATCTTAAAATATCTGCCTTACGGCCCGGCATTTTACGATGAGGATACCATTACCGATCAGCCGATGCGGCAGATCGTAGCGGAGCTGATCCGCGAAAAGGCTCTGCGCCTGCTCTCCGAGGAGATTCCCCACGGGATTGCCGTGACGGTAGAGAGCATGAAGGAGCGCGGCAGGATCTGTGATATCGAAGCCACCATTATCTGCGAGAGAGATTCCCACAAAGGTATCATCATCGGAAAAGGCGGACAGATGCTGAAAAAGATCGGCTCCCAGGCACGTCCGGAGATTGAAGATATGCTGGAGATGAAGGTCAATCTGCAGCTCTGGGTAAAGGTGAAAAAAGACTGGAGAGACAGCGATATTTTATTGAAGAATTTTGGATACAATCCGAAAGATATTGACAGGAATGAATAATTTTTTAACGGGAATATAAATCAGAATTTTGCAGACCCTATTTTTACAAAAGGATCATACAGCTTGATAACTTTGATAGAAGAGGGGGATGCATAAGATGCAGTTTTCGAATTACTGGCAGCGATTTGAACATACCGGCAGAGTGGAGGATTACCTAAGCTATCTGTATCATACAGCCAAAGAGACCGGCACAGATACGGTAAGGGACAGCTGTCAGGAAGACTGTAGGGCGCAAGGCGGCACTGATCTTGCCGCCGGGGAGGAAGAGCCATGCAGGAATCCCTGTATGTAACAGGAATTGTATTAAAACAGACACCGTTCGGCGAATATGACAGGCGGGTATGTCTGCTTACCAGAGAAAAAGGGAAGATCACTGCTTTTGCCAGAGGGGCGAGAAAGCCGGGCAACCGGCTGGCGGCAGCGACCAACCCTTTTGCTTTTGGTACCTTTCGGCTGTATGAGGGAAGAAGCTCTTACACATTGTCGGAAGCAGAGATTCAGAATTATTTTGAAGAACTGATGACGGATTATATGGGAGCCTGCTACGGTGCTTATTTTGCGGAAGTTGCGGACTATTATTGCCGGGAAAATAATGACGAAAAAGAAATGCTGAAGCTTTTGTATCAGTCGCTGCGGGCTTTGTGTGCGCCGTCTCTTGCCAATGAACTGGTGCAGAGCATTTTTGAACTGAAAGCGATTGCCATCAACGGGGAATATCCCGGACCGCCCGAAGGACGCACACTGGAGGAATCCACACTGTATGCCTTACAGTACATATCGGAAAGCCCCGTGGAAAAACTTTATACTTTTACAGTATCGGACAAAGTTCTGGAAGAATTAAAACAGATCGCGTTGGAATATCGAAAACGTTTCATGGACAGGTCGTTCAAAAGTCTTGAAATACTCAAAACTCTATGTTAAAATCGGATAAGGCTGATGCCGAAAAGGAGACTCATTTATGGGGCATAGTGTGAAAAACAGGAATAAAAAGGTTGCCACGGCAGTGCTTATAGGTGCACTTTCAGCTGTTTCCTTAAGTGGCTGTGGTAAGGCGGCAAAACTTCCGGACACAGTGGTGAATACTTCCCTGGTGGTGGATAAGGACGGCAGAGTGACCTCTTATCTGGTGGATACTTTTGACAAAGATTTCTACAACCTGGACGGACTGAAGGAAATGGTGCAAAGTGAGGCGGACGCCTTTAACATTGCACATGCGGATGCGCCGGAAGATCCCCTGGCAGTCAAGGCAGTCCAGAGCGTAGGTGAGGGTGCCACAGTGCAGGTCGTGGAAGAGTTCACCGATACAAAGGTTTACGAGGAATACACGGAACAGGAGCTGTTCTACGGAACCAGAGTGGAAGCCCTGGCGGACGGAATCGGTGTGAATCTGGATCTGGTAAATGCAGAGGACGGAACACCGGCGGATCAGAAAAAGCTGGAAAAAGCACTGGAGAAAAACCATCTGCTCATTACGAATGCAAGCGCATATATTTACTGTCCGTATCAGGTATTGTACGTCAGTGAGGGCGTAGTCATGGGAGAGGACGGTTATGTGGATGCTTCCCAGTCCGACGGCGTTGTAACAATACTGATGAAAAAGTAGATCTGCAGGCAGACCCGCAGACCTTATCATCGCCGGTAAGTGAGGCGGTGATCCGTGATTATGGTAGTAATATACAAATATATAGCAAGAAAGGTTTGGTACTGACATGGAAAAGACAATGGAGAAAATCGTAGCCCTGGCAAAAGCAAGAGGTTTTGTATATCCCGGTTCCGAGATCTACGGCGGACTGGCAAATACCTGGGATTACGGTAATCTTGGCGTAGAGCTGAAGAATAACGTGAAAAAGGCATGGTGGCAGAAGTTCGTTCAGGAGAGTCCTTACAACGTAGGTGTGGACTGCGCGATCCTGATGAATCCCCAGACATGGGTAGCCAGCGGACATCTGGGCGGTTTCTCCGATCCTCTGATGGACTGTAAGGAATGCCATGAGCGTTTCCGTGCCGACAAACTGATCGAGGATTTCTGCGAGGAGAACGGTATTGCACTGGAAGGCAGCGTAGACGGCTGGAGTCAGGAAGAGATGAAGAATTTTATCGAGGAGCACAATGTTCCCTGTCCTACCTGCGGTAAGCACAACTTTACCGATATCCGTCAGTTCAACCTGATGTTCAAGACATTCCAGGGTGTTACCGAGGATGCGAAGAACACAGTATATTTAAGACCCGAGACCGCACAGGGTATTTTCGTTAACTTCAAAAATGTACAGAGAACTTCCCGCAAGAAGATTCCCTTCGGTATCGGACAGATCGGTAAGTCCTTCCGTAACGAGATCACACCCGGCAATTTCACTTTCCGTACCAGAGAGTTCGAACAGATGGAGCTGGAGTTCTTCTGCGAGCCCGGCACCGATATGGAGTGGTTCCAGTACTGGAGAGGCTTCTGCCGTGACTGGCTGCTGTCTCTTGGCATCAAGGAAGACGAGATGAGACTTCGTGATCACTCTCCTGAGGAGCTGTGCTTCTACAGTAAGGGAACCACCGATATTGAGTTCCTGTTCCCCTTCGGATGGGGCGAACTGTGGGGTATTGCGGACAGAACCGATTATGATCTGACCCAGCATGCCAATACCTCCGGCGAGGATATGACTTACTTCGATGATGAGAAGAAGGAAAAATACATCCCTTACGTTATTGAGCCTTCTCTTGGTGCAGACAGAGTGGTTCTGGCATTCCTGTGTGCAGCTTACGACGAGGAAGAGTTAGAGGGTGGCGATGTTCGTACTGTGCTTCATTTCCATCCCGCACTGGCACCGGTAAAGATCGGTGTGCTGCCTCTGTCCAAGAAACTGAACGAGGGTGCGGAGAAGATCTACGCAGAGCTTTCCAAGAAATACAACTGTGAATTTGATGACAGAGGAAACATTGGTAAGAGATATCGTCGTCAGGACGAGATCGGAACTCCTTTCTGCGTAACTTACGATTTTGATTCCGAGACAGATGGCTGCGTTACCGTACGTTTCCGTGATTCCATGGAGCAGGAGCGTGTTGCTATCGCAGATCTGGATGCTTACTTTGCAGATAAGTTTACATTCTAAGATCACTATTCAGGAGCAGAAAGATTTTTCTGCTCCTTTTCTATATCTTTTTCTATTGGTACGAAAAGTTTGATACTTACAGTGGAGGGGACAGCGTGGAACCGATCGAAGTGTTTCAGATTCTGGGAATCGAACAGACAAAAGACGAAAGGGCACTGAAGAATGCTTATCGTGACAAGCTGGCGGTAACGAATCCGGAGGATGATCCGGAAGGCTTCAAGCGACTGCGGACGGCTTATGAGGAGGCCTGCCGCTATGCCAGAACGCCGGATGCAGAAGAGAACGAGGAGGCGGAACCAACGCTGGAGGACGATACTCCGGCAGGACAGTGGGTACGTGGTGTTCGGAAGGTCTATGAGAATATTACGGACCGCTGTGATGCGGAAAAATGGAAAGCGCTTTTTGAGACGGATGACTTTCTTTCTCTGGAGGAAGAGGAAAACTGCACCACTTATCTGCTTCGTTTTCTGATGGAACATTATAAGCTGCCGACCGCAATCTGGAAGCTTCTGGATGAGAAAATCCACATTGTACAGAATGCGGGGGCCTTCAGAGAGCGCTTTCCGGCACAGTTTGTAAGCTATATGGTACATAAGTGCGAATCCGGGGAAGAAGTGGATTTTTCCGAGTTCCGTGGTGCGGAAGATGCGGATTACGATCAGTTTCTGCAATATTATGACAGAGCTTATCAGGCGCTGCAGGAGAAAAAATTACAGGAAGCGGAGCAGATGATCGGATGTGGGGATGCCCTGGGGATTACCCACCCTGTTATGGAGATCTGCCGTGCGTCCCTCTATGAAGGAAAGGGACAGACCGCAGAAGCCATTACTTTGTTAAAGAAACTGTCTGCAAAATATCCGGAGGATGATCTGATCGCTTACAATACGGCGGAAATACTGTGGAGAAATGAAGGGCGCGTAGAAGCGTCTGCTATTTATGGGAGTCTTCGGGAGAAACTGCCGAAACACTACATGGCGAACCTGCGTCTGACGGACTGGTATTATGAGCAGGGGAACTATAAAGAGGCAAAAAAATGTGCGGAAGAGATTCTTTCCGTAGGCGGAGACGACACATTTCTGGAGACACTGCAGAAGATCAACACCGAATTGGAACGGGAAATGAAACGGGAATATGCGCAGAACCATGATCCCGGTCTGGGACTGGATCTGGGCTGGTGTTATCTGCAGGATGGCAGGATCGATCTGGGAATCCGCACGGTCAGGGAGCTGGAAGCAAAAGTTCCTGCGGACAGGCGTGAGGAATATCTGGGACTTATGACAAAACTGCTGGCAGAAGCGGCAGAATATGAGAAGGCAATTTCCATGGCAGCCAAATGGGAAGAAAGCCTGGAGAAAAAGATCCTCCGGGATACAGATGCCGAAGAAGAGGAAAAAGACAGAGACCGGATCCGACAGTCACATATGATCCGGATGCAGTGCTATCGGGCTTATGGCTATGTACAGCCGGAAAAATTCGCCGAAGCCATTGCGGAAGCGGAAAAAGCCGAGACCGGAACGCCGAAGGATATCGGTATGCTGATCGAAAAGGCACAGATCTATGTGGAGATGGAAGAGTATGAACGCTGTGCGGAGATATCCCAGAAACTGATCGGGGATTATCAGGTTTACGCTGCATATGCCAACGAACTGGAAGCGGCGAAGAGGCAGTGGAATGCAGCAGGGGTGATCCAGAACGGCAGAGCCTGTTTAAATTATTTTCCAACCTATGTCAAGGCCTATGAAATGATGGCAAAGGTGTACATGGATCTGACACATCCGGAGGAAATGAAGGAACTGTTACAACAGGCGAAGAATAATAATGTCAAAAGTGTGATCCTGGATGCCTATGAATGGCAGCTGACCAATACTGGGCTTCCCCAGGAACAGATGAACGACGCCATAGATAAATTCCGGAAGAAATATCTGAGCAAACTGGAAGCGGGCAAGACCATATTTTACCGGAGAGGACTTCCAATCATTACGGAATATCTGTATGCCTACCCTTGTGAATTTTTACTGGTGGAGCGGGGAGATTTTCATAATGCGGCAGGCTGTCTGGAGGCGGCAAAAGCGGATTATGAAAAGGCGCTTTCCACGAACCCGGCCAATCCTTTTGCCTGGAAAGGACTGGCACGGATCCACAGATGCCGCGGCAAATACGATGAAGCCATGATCTGCCTGAGAAAATGTGTATTTTTCTATGAAAAGAGCGGAACACAGAATCATGCCTGGCCGGAACTGATTGCGGAACAGGCAGAAATTTATTTTTTGCTGGGCAATACGGAAATGGCGGAACAGTTTTACCGGAGATACCGTGAGATGACGGGAAGTGCCGGAGACCGGGACCGGAACCGTATGAGGGATTTCGCCAGATGTCTGGCCTGCAATGACAAGACTACGGAGGGATTAAAAGTTCTGGAGAAGGCATTCGTCAATGTACTGGATGCGGCAGGAGAAAAGCTGGATCTGTGTGTCTGGTGCGGGGAAAAGACGATCGCCGGAAATATTCTGACATCGTGGCCGGAGAAGATCGAACTGCTTGGGAAAAATACCGGGAATACCCAGGAGTATTTCGAAGATTACTTTTTCCATCTGGGATGGTATGGGCTGATCTGTGGTTCCGGAAAGGTGGCCATCGAGAATATGGATAAGGCACTGATCTTCCATAAGGAGGATCTCAGCAAAAAGGATGACATTGCGGACCTGATCCTTGCATGCATCCTGTACGGAGATAAGAAGAAAGGTGCTGACTATGCACAGGCGTTGAAAGCCTGCATGGAAAGAGAAGATAAAAGCGGCAAGGATGTGTATCTGAAATATCCGAAGCTTCGGATCGTACACGAATATCTGGCGGGATATTATACGGCCACCGATGAGGAACAGGATACGCTCCTGCAACTGGACAAAGACTGTTCCTTCTGCCATGGCTGTGTACATCCCGTCTGCGAGGAACTGGAGATGGTACGGATACTGCAGATGCTGAAAAAGGGCCGGGAGAAAGAAGCACTGGAGCGGCTGAAAGAGCAGATGCAGGAACATCCCGGAATGGGATTGCAGGCCATCTGGCACCGGTATCATTCGGAACAGGTGACGAAGGATACGGATCCTGCCGTAGCCGCTTTTCACAAGGAAAAGCCACAGCCGGAGAAACGGGGATTCTGGCAGAGGCTGTTCGGGAAGAAGTAAAAAATTAAAATGAAGAGAGAAGAAAACATATGATAGTCGGAATCGATTTGGGAACCACCAACAGTCTGGTGGCAGTATTTACGGAGGAAGGACCTGTGATTATCCCCAACCGTCTGGGAAAACATCTGACCCCCTCTGTGGTCAGCGTGGATGAGAACGGCAATGTCTATGTGGGGGAGACGGCACAGGAACGCAGAAACCTCTATCCCGACAGTGTGGCGCAGGCATTTAAGCGCAGCATGGGAACGGATCGCACTTATGACCTGTCCGGCAAAAAGTTCCGTCCAGAAGAATTGTCCAGCATGATCCTGCGTTATCTGAAAGAAGATGCGGAAGCCTATCTGGGGGAAGAAGTCACAGAGGCCGTGATCAGTGTACCGGCCTATTTTGACGACAAGAGAAGAAAAGCCACCAAGAGGGCCGGAGAACTGGCCGGGCTGAAGGTGGAGCGTATGATCTCGGAGCCTACCGCAGCGGCGGTGGCCTACGGCCTGTACGAAAAAGAAAAAGACACCAGATTTCTGGTATTTGACCTGGGCGGCGGAACTTTTGATGTCTCCATTCTGGAGCTGTATCACAATATTCTGGAGGTGCGGGCGGTAGCCGGAGACAATTATCTTGGCGGTGAAGATTTCACGGAAGTGATGTCGAAACTTTTTCTGCAAAAGACAGGACTGCATTATAAGGATCTGTCGGAGAAAGAACAGGTGCGTCTCTATAAAAAGGCAGAAGAAGCCAAGCGGGGAATCAGTGATCAGACTGCGGTGACCATGGAACTTATGCTGGGTGAAGAGAACAAAACGGCAGAGATCGCCTTAAAAGAATATGAGGAAGAGTGCGAAGAACTGCTAATGAAGATCAGGGAACCGGTGAAGAAGAGTCTGGCGGATGCAGGACTGAAGCTGTCGGACATCGATGAGGTATTGCTGATCGGCGGAGCCACCAGACTGTCGGTGGTTAGGGATTTCCTGATCAGGCTGTTCCGCAAATTCCCGGATACAAGACTGAACCCGGACGAAGCCGTGGCACTGGGCGCGGCGATCCAGGCGGCCATGAAGGAACGCCGGGCGGAGGTAAAGGAAGTCATTCTGACGGATGTATGCTCCTTTACATTAGGAACGGAAGTCGTGGTGGAATACGAGGAAGGCAAATTTGAAGACGGCCGTTTCTGTCCCATCATTGAGCGCAACACCGTGATCCCCGCCAGTCATACGGAGCAGTTGTACACTGTCAGAGACAATCAGGACAAGGTGCGCGTCCGGGTACTGCAGGGAGAGAGCCGTTTCGCCAGAAATAATCTGTTTCTGGGAGAACTGAACATTGATGTTCCCAAAGGGCCCAGGGGCAGTGAAGCCGTGGATGTGACTTACACCTATGACATCAATTCCCTGCTGGAAGTGGAAGTCAAGGTGGTATCCACCGGACTGACCCAGAAAATGATCATCAAGGGACAGGACAACCAGATGACGGATGATGAGATCCAGAAGCGAATGGAAGAATTGTCCTATCTGAAGATCCAGCCCAGAGACCTGGAGGAGAACCGTCTGGTGCTTCTCAGAGCGGAGCGGATGTATGAGGAAGCACTGGGAGACCGGAGAAAAGAACTGGATCGTTATATCACTGTTTTCGAGGCTGCATTGAAAAAGGGTAAAAAAGAGGAGATCGAGGAGGCCAGAGAGGCATTGAACGAGATCCTGGAAGACGAGAATGAGTGATGTTTTATTCTTGACGCGGCGAAACGATAACATTATAATGTAGAAATGTAGGTTTATTTTCCGAAAGATGTAATTATTGAGACAAGGAGACCGAGAGAATGAGACAATTCACTTCTAATGAACTGAGAAAAGCCTGGAAACAATTTTATATAGACCGTGGCCACGTAGATGTGGGAGCAGTATCCCTGGTATCCGACGGTTCCACCGGTGTTATGTTTAACGTTGCCGGTATGCAGCCGCTGATGCCTTATCTGCTGGGACAGAAGCACCCTCTGGGTACCAGACTCTGTAACGTACAGGGCTGTGTACGTACTAATGATATCGATTCCGTAGGTGACAAGAGCCATGTAACCTTCTTTGAGATGCTGGGAAGCTGGAGCCTTGGTGATTATTTTAAGAAGGAACGCTGCCAGTGGAGTTTTGAACTGCTGACCCAGGTGTTCGGATTTGATGCGGATCATCTGGCTGCCACTGTATTTGCCGGTGATGATAATGCCCCCAGAGACGAGGAAGGCGCACAGTATCGTATCGCTTCCGGATTCAAAAAAGAAAACGTATATTATCTGCCCGCCGATGACAACTGGTGGGGACTGGAATATGGCCCCTGCGGTCCCGACAGTGAGATGTTCTATATCGCTGACAGACCGGATTGCGGACCGAACTGCGGCCCCGGCTGTGACTGTGGCAAATACACCGAGCTGGGTAATGATGTATTCATGCAGTATGAGAAGCATCATGACGGTCATCTGACTCCTTTAAAGCAGAAGAACGTAGATACCGGCTGGGGACTGGAGCGTATTCTGGCATTCTTAAACGGTACCAGAGATGTATACCAGACAGACCTGTTTTCTCCGGTGATCGCTTACATTGAAGAGGCTTCCGGTGTGAAATACAATGCGGATGAGAAGCTGACCAGATCCATGCGTATTCTGGCAGACCATCTGCGTACCGGCGTGATGCTGATCGGTGATGAGGCAAAGCTGCTTCCTTCCAATACCGGTGCCGGTTATATTCTCCGCCGTCTGATCCGTCGTGCGGTAAGACACGGACGTGCTCTGAATATGACTACAGAGCAGCTGCTGCATATTGCTGCAATGTACATTGATGAGATTTACGCAGAGAGCTATCCTCTGATGAAGAAGAACAGAGAGTTCATCTTGAATGAGCTGCAGAAGGAAATCGCCCGTTTCGAGAGCACTCTGGAAAATGGTATGAAAGAGCTGCAGAAGATTCTGGAGCAGAAGAGAAGCGAAGGTAAGAAAGAGATCGACGGCAAGTCCGCATTCTATCTCTATGATACGTTTGGATTCCCTCTGGAGCTGACTGTGGAACTGGCACAGGAAGAGAACCTGACCGTAGACGAGGAAGGGTTTGCCGCTGCCATGGAAGAACAGAAACAGAAGGCGAGAGAAGGACAGAACTTCTCCCAGAAGCTGACCACAGCCGCAGGTGTATTTGATGCACTGGATGAGGCGCTTACCAGCGAATTCGTAGGTTACGATACTTTGACCGCTGACGGTAAGGTGGCAGCACTGGCTACCGAGACAGAACTGGTGGATACCTTAAAAGAGGGAGAGGAAGGCACGCTGATCACAGACATCACTCCTTTCTATGCTACCATGGGTGGCCAGAAGGGTGATTTCGGTGTGATCCGTACCCAGAACGGTACTTTCGAAGTGGCTGAAACTGTGAAAATCGCAGGCGGACGGATCGGTCATGTGGGTAAGGTCGTATCCGGCAGTGTATCTGTAAATGACAAGGCAGATCTGGCGGTAGATAGCGATAACAGAAAAGCAGTATGCAGGAACCATTCCGCAACCCATCTGCTGCAGAAGGCATTACAGACGGTACTGGGTGATCAGGTAGAACAGCAGGGTTCCTATCAGGACGGTGCGAGAACCCGTTTCGACTTCAGCCACGGACAGGCTATGACCGCGGAAGAGATTGCAAAAGTAGAAGCTCTGGTAAATAAAAAGATTGCTGAAGATCTGGCAGTTGTTACCGATATCATGAGTATCGAAGATGCGAAGAAGAGTGGGGCAATGGCTCTGTTCGGTGAAAAGTACGGTGAGACCGTCCGCGTGGTATCTATGGGGGATTTCTCCAGGGAGCTGTGCGGTGGTACCCATGTAAAGCATACCGGTGAGATCGGATATTTTAAGATTCTGTCCGAGAGCGGTGTCGCAGCCGGTGTCAGAAGAATCGAAGCACTGACCGGTGCAAATGTCATGGCTTATTATCAGGCAATGGAAGAGAGCTTCAACCAGGCAGCTGCAGCTGCAAAGGCTACTCCGGCAGCTCTGACAGAGAAAATCCAGCATATGCAGGCAGAGCTGAAGGCACTGAATACAGAGAACGAGTCCCTGAAGGCGAAGATGGCACAGTCCGCATTGGGCGATGTTATGAATCAGGTAGTGGAAGTTAAGGGTACCAAGCTTCTGGCAACCAGTGTCGAAGGCGTGGATATGAACGGCTTAAGAGATCTGGGTGACCAACTCAAGGGCAAGCTGGGCGAAGGCGTTGTAGTACTGCTTTCCGCACAGGACGGTAAGGTGAATATGGTCGCCATGGCAACCGATGGCGCTGTAAAATCCGGTGCCCATGCCGGCAATCTGATCAAAGGAATCGCTGCTCTGGTAGGCGGCGGTGGCGGCGGACGTCCCAATATGGCACAGGCCGGCGGTAAGAATCCTGAAGGTATCCCTGCAGCAATCGGGGAAGCTGCCAAGGTATTGGAGGGTCAGCTTTCATAATGGAACGAGAGCGTTTAAAATCCCGTCTGGGCTTTATCCTGCTGTCCGCGGGCTGCGCCATCGGTATCGGCAATGTATGGAAATTCCCGTACATGGCCGGCCAGGGCGGCGGTGGAGCCTTTGTATTATTTTATCTGATTTTTCTGGTAATCCTGGGATTACCTATTATGACCATGGAATTCGCTGTGGGAAGAGCCAGTAAGAAGAGCCCTGTGAAAGCGTATCAGGCATTGGAAAAGCCGGGACAGAAATGGCATATTCACGGTTATTTCACCCTGGCAGGCTGTTATCTGCTGATGATGTTCTATACCACAGTGGCAGGATGGATGCTGCATTATTTTTACATGACAGCCACCGGCAGACTTTCCGGACTGTCCGCAGATGCGGTAGCAGACCAGTTTACCCGGATGTTATCGAATCCGAAGGTCATGATGTTCTGGATGGTGCTGGTAGTAGTCATCGGTATCGGTGTCTGTGCCGGCGGATTGCAGAACGGCCTGGAACGTGTGACGAAGGTCATGATGATCGCTTTACTTGCAATCATGGTGGTGCTTGCCATCAACAGCTTTTTCATGGATGGTGCAAAGGAAGGACTGAAGTTCTATCTGGTACCTGATTTTAACCGTATGCAGGAAGTCGGTGTGGTAACGACCCTGGTGGGAGCCATGAATCAGGCGTTCTTTACCTTAAGTCTCGGCATCGGCGCCATGGCAATTTTCGGCAGCTATATCGACAAAGATCATTCTCTGCTTGGTGAGTCCGTCAGAGTCGTGGTGCTGGATACTTTTGTGGCAATTACCGCGGGACTGATCATTTTCCCGGCATGCTTTACTTACGGGGTGGATCAGACCTCAGGTCCCAGCCTGATCTTCATTACCTTACCGAATATTTTCGCCAACATGCCTTACGGCCGCCTGTGGGGGAGCCTGTTCTTCCTGTTCATGGCATTTGCTGCATTGTCTACCGTGCTGGCGGTATTTGAGAATATCATCTGCTGTGGCATGGAGCTGACCGGTGCAAGCCGTAAAAAGTCTTCCCTGGTCAATCTGTTCCTGATCATTGCGCTGTCGGTACCCTGTGTACTGGGCTACAATGTATGGAGCTGGGACGGTTTCTCCATCTTCGGCGGAGCGGTGCTGGATTTCGAAGATTTTCTGGTAAGTAATCTGTTCCTGCCTCTGGGCTCTCTGGTATACCTGTTGTTCTGTGTGACCAGATACGGCTGGGGCTGGGAGAACTATAAAAAGGAAGTAAATACCGGAGAAGGATTGAAAATGCATGACTGGATGCGCGGTTACCTGATCTGTGGACTGCCTCTGATCGTGATCTTTATCTTCCTGTTCGGAATTTATGACAAGTTTTTCGCCTGAGATAAAAAATATTAAAATACCTATTGACGAATGCATTTTTTATGCTATAATATCAGATGTGTGCAGATTGATTGTACATTAAAATAACCCAGTCAGTCATGTTACTTGAAGGGACTGAAGGGAGGTCGGGTGTAAGATGTCAAACGTAATCGTAAAAGAGAACGAGACTTTAGATAGCGCTTTACGTCGTTTCAAGAGAAGCTGCGCTAAGGCTGGTATCCAGCAGGAGATTCGTAAGAGAGAGCATTACGAGAAGCCTAGCGTAAAACGTAAGAAGAAGTCTGAAGCAGCAAGAAAACGTAAATATAACTAATGCAAAACAACAGTCCTCGGCGTATACACCGGGGACTTTGTACTTATGAGGGAAAACGAAATGTGGAATTATGAAATACTGGGAACAGATGTCTATCATCTGTTGGCAGCGTTCGTATTGTACAGTATTCTCGGGTGGGCATTGGAATCTGCGTATATGTCTTTCTGTAATCATAAACTGACGAACCGGGGATTCGGCAAGGGTCCGTTCTGTCCGATATACGGCTTTGGCGGAGTATTGGGATATCTGATCTTAAGTCCGCTGCGCGGAAAGCTGGTAAAGCTGTATTTCCTGGGGGCACTGCTTGCAACGATGTTTGAGTATCTGGTTGGGATCGGTATGATCCGGTTCCTGGGGGAACTCTGGTGGGATTACAATAATAAACCGTTTAATTACCGCGGCATTATCTGCCTGGAAAGCACAGTCGCCTGGGGCTTTTATGCCATCGGTATCGTACAGTTTGTACAGGATGCCATGTATCATATCATTGACAGGGTGCAGGTACAGATCGGTACCCGTATGATACAGTTGATTCTCGCCGTTGTAGCGATAGATTACGCCATACAGCTGTACAAGGTGTTTAAGAATGAGATTCATAGCCGGAGCGAAAAACTGAAGGAACGTTGGCAGACAATGATTGCCCGTTTGTAGTTTTTTGGGTATATACAAGGTCACACGACCATATCTTTTATTAGAAAGGATAGGGGAGTGTGGCTTTTTTATGCAAAAAAACAGAAAACGTATCTGTAGTTTGATCGTACTTCTTTTTTTCGGAATGCAGATTTTTTGGTGGGATGTCTGCGAGGCTTCGGCAGAACCGGCAGCCATACAGGCACCCAGCGCCGTATTGATGGAGAGCACAACAGGAAAGGTGATCTTTGAACAAAACGCCACGGAGCGTAGAAGCCCTGCCAGTATTACCAAAATCATGACATTACTTCTGACTTTTGAAGCTTTGGAGGAAGGGAAGATCGGAGTACAGGATCCGGTGACGGTAAGCGCCTATGCCAGTTCCATGGGAGGCTCACAGGTGTTTCTGGCAGAGAATGAAGTACAGACCTTAGAGACGCTGATCAAATGTATTGCTGTGGCTTCGGGAAACGATGCAAGCGTTGCGGTGGCGGAATACATAGCGGGCAGTGAAGAGGCTTTTGTACAGAGGATGAACGAAAAGGCAGCGGAACTTGGCATGGTGGATACTCATTTTGAAGATTGCTGCGGTCTGACGGATTCCGACGGACATTATACGACGGCAATGGATGTGGCACGTATGTCCAGAGAGCTTACCGTAAAATATCCGAAAATCTTCGAGTATACCGGAATCTGGATGGAAGATATCACGCATGAGACCAGGCAGGGGACTTCTCAGTTTACCTTAAACAGCACCAACAAATTGTTGAAACAATATCAGTGGGCAACGGGGTTAAAGACAGGATCCACTTCCAAGGCCAAATTCTGCCTGTCCGCAACGGCAACGAAAGACGGAATTGATCTGATTGCCGTGGTGATGGGAGCACCTGACTATAAGGCTCGTTTTCAGGATGCGCAGACATTGTTAAGCTACGGCTTCAACATCAGCGACCTGTACCTGGATGAGAATACGGATCCGCTGCCCAAATTACCGGTAGAAGGCGGTGTGGAAGATACGGTTCCCATCAAATATCAGAGTGAATTCCGGTATCTGGATACGGAAGGGAATTCCTTAGACAGCGTGGAGAAAAAGCTGGAATTGCCGGATGTGGCAACAGCACCCATTCAGGAGGGCACGGAAGCTGGCAGGGCAGTGTATCTGCTGAACGGTACAGAGATCGGCAATGTCCCGATTTTGTATGAAAATGCGGTTGCCAGAGCGGTGTATCGGGACTATCTGCGAAAAATAATGGAATTTTATCTTTTGTAAGCCCGGAAAATATGATATACTATAGAACATATTGGCAAGACTTCGGAAGATACCATGGGGGCAAACGATTTGGATGTTATAATTACCGTGATTGCAGTGATTCTGGTAATATTCCTGTGGATAATACTGTATGACAGCAATCGTTTTGTAGTACGGCATTATTCCCTTAAGGACCGCAGAATCCGGAAACCTGTGAAAGCAGTGGTTCTGGCGGATCTGCATAATAAGAGATACGGAAAAGAGAATGAACGCCTCTTGCAGGCAATTGATGAGCTCCATCCGGATATGATCCTGATCGCCGGGGATCTGCTTACCGCCAAACCGAAAGCGGACTTAGATGTGGCAGTGGGACTTGTGACAAAGCTCTCCGAAAAATATCCCATATATTATGGTAACGGGAATCACGAGCACAGATTAAAATTGTACCCGGAGAACTATGGAGAGATGGGAGAACGTTACGAGGCAGCACTGCAAAAAGCCGGTGTCAACAGACTGGTGAATGCGCATGTGGATCTGCCGGAGGCAGGAATTCGTATCTACGGTTCGGAGATAGATAAGCTGTATTATAAGCGGTTTGGTATCCAGCCCATGGATGACGCTTACCTGCAGGAGCTTTTGGGACAACCCGCTGAAGAAAACTACACGATACTCATTGCCCATGATCCGGATTACTTCCCCAATTATGCTGCGTGGGGTGCCGATCTGGTGCTTTCCGGGCATGTGCACGGCGGTATGGTGAGAGTTCCGTTCTGGGGGAAGGGCGTGGTATCGCCCAATATCAGACTTTTTCCGAAATACGACGGCGGTGAATTTACGCTGGGAAAAGCGAAAATGCTGTTAAGCAGAGGTCTGGGAATGCATACGATTCCTATCAGACTGTTTAATCCGGGAGAGATTCTGGAAGTGAATCTATTGCCCGGAGAAGAGTAAGATGCGGTGAAACAACCGTGAGGGGAAATAGGAGTTTTGATACATGGCAATTTCTGTAAAACTGGAAGCGTTTGAAGGACCGTTAGACCTGTTGCTTCATTTGATTGAAAAAAATAAAATAGATATCTATGATATCCCCATTGTGGAGATCACGGCGCAGTATCTGGATTATATCAAACAGATGGAACGGGAAGATATGAATGTCATGAGCGAGTTCCTCGTTATGGCAGCTACCCTGATCGATATCAAATGTAAAATGCTGTTGCCCAAGGAAGTCAATGAAGACGGTGAAGAAGAGGATCCCAGAGCCGAACTGGTACAGAAACTGTTGGAATACAAGATGTATAAATATATGTCTTTTGAACTCCGAGACCGGCAGGTGGATGCCGCGAGAAATATGTACAGAGAGCAGCATCTTCCCAAAGAAGTGGAAGCGTACAGGCAGCCGATCGATTATGAAGAACTGATCGGAGACATGAACCTGAACAAGCTTCATGAGATTTTCAAATCCATCGTGAAAAAGCAGGAGGACAAGATCGACCCTGTCCGCAGCCAGTATGGTAATATTGAAAAAGACGAAGTGGATATGGATATGAAAATGCTGTATGTGGAGGCCTATGCAAAAGAGCATAAGAACTTCAGTTTCCGGAAACTTCTGGAAAAACAGCACAGCAAGATGGAAGTGATCGTGACTTTTCTGATCATTCTGGAGCTGATGAAGACCGGCAAGATCAACATCAGTCAGGAAAATATATTTGATGATATTATGATCACATCCAATATATAAAGTTATATATGATTACAGAGATATGATATAGAGAAGCACGATAAAGGTAATGAGGTTAAAAAATGGAGCGCAGTAAAGCAGAAGCAGTAATAGAAGCCATACTTTTTACCATGGGAGATTCTGTGGAGATCAGCAGACTCGGGGAAGTAATCGAAGAGGATGTGAAGACGACGAAGTCGATCCTGAAAGATATGGCAGCAAAATATGAGGAAGAAAACCGTGGAATTGCATTGACACAGTTTGACAATTCCGTGCAGCTTTGCACCAAGTCGAATATGTATGAATATCTGATCAAAATCGCAAGGACACCGAGAAAAATGACCTTGACGGATACGGTTCTGGAGACGTTATCCATCATCGCGTACAAACAGCCGGTGACAAGACTGGAGATCGAGAGAGTCCGCGGTGTCAGCTGTGACCATGCAATCAATAAACTGTTGGAATATGATCTGATCACAGAACTCGGCAGACTGGATGCTCCCGGCAGACCACTGTTGTTTGGCACGACAGAACAGTTTTTACGCTGTTTTGGTGTAAAGAGCCTGGAGGAATTGCCGGAACTGAATCCCGTGCAGGTGGAGGAATTCAAACAGCAGGCAGAACAGGAAGTGCAGCTGACACTGAATATATAATTGCCCGGAACTGCGTTAAACGCAGTGTGCTCTCATGACTTAATGAGCCGCAAGGAAGCCTGAGCGGCTGCAAAAATATAACATCAACCGTTTCGAATAGGACAAAGAATAAGCCTCATAATAATAACTAACCCTTTTGGGGAGAGATAGGATTATGCGAGGCTTTTTTTGTGCCCTGATTGCAGGGGCGTTGTTGACAGAAAGTGTGTTTTGTGCACAGGAAACACAAACATTGCAGGAGTTACAGCTGTACGCACAGGGGGCGGTACTGATGGATGCCGATTCCGGAAGAGTATTATATGGGAAAAACGACATGCAGCCGATGGCAATGGCGAGTACCACCAAGATCATGACCTGTATTCTGATCCTGGAAAATACTTCTCTTGAGGAAGAGGTTCCGGTATCAGCGTATGCATCGGGAATGCCTAAGGTAAAACTATACATAAAACAGGGGGAGCATTATACAGTAAGGGATCTGCTGCATTCACTGATGCTTGAAAGCCACAATGATGCCGCAGCCGTACTTGCGGAATATGCCGGTGCAAAACTTCGGGGAGAAGAAAAAGAAATTTCGGCGCATACAGCAGAGGAAAGTAAAAAAGCGATCCACACATTTGCGGAAACAATGAACGAAAAAAGTAAGGAGATCGGGTGTGAGGATACCTGGTTCATTACACCGAACGGTCTGGATGCCACAGAGAGTTTTTCCTTATCGGATGGTACAGTGTTTACAGAAGAACACCATACTACAGCGAGAGACCTGGCACGGATTTTAAGATATTGTATCAAAGAATCGCCGCAAAAAGATAATTTTTTGAAGATTACAAGAATGCAGGATTATGCATTTACGGCAAATGGACGTTCTTTTCAGTGTCATAACCACAATGCACTTTTACAGATGATGGACGGTGCCCTGACCGGGAAAACAGGGTTTACCAATAAAGCGGGATATTGTTATGTCGGGGCACTCGAAAAGGACGGAAAATGCTTCATTGTGGCATTGCTTGCGTGTGGCTGGCCGAATCATAAGACTTATAAATGGAGTGACAGCAGAAAGCTGTTGGAATACGGTATGGAGAATTATCATTACCGGAAATTTTCCGAAGAAACATTCGAAGGCAAAGACCGGCTGCTGCAGCCGATTCCCGTAACGGAAGCACAGAATGAGAGCCTGGAAACAAAGGTACTGCTCAGTGTCCGTATGGATCCTAAACCTGAGGGAAGGGAGGGAATATTAATGACACCGGAAGAGAAGACAGAGATTTTATATCGCAAAGAAAAAGAACTTACGGCGCCGGTGACGGAGGGAGAAGTGGTCGGTGAAATCTGTTATCTGGCAGACGCAAAAGTCTGGCGCAGAGAAAGGCTGCTTGCTGCGGAAACGGTGGAAGCAATCGATTTGTCCTGGTGCGGAAGTCAAGTTCTGAAGCGCTTTCTGCTTACGTTTTCTTAAAGAAATGCCTAAATGTACAGCGATATATTTCCTCTCTGGAAAGCATCAGTAACGCCGGTAAAATGCATGCAAGTAATTTGTAAAGCAATATAAAAATGACGGGAAAATTGCTTAAAATGAGGTACAATATATAAATTTTGTAAAAATCTGCAATTCGTTCTTTGCGAGTTGCAGATTTTGTGTTATACTACAAACTGTTAATCATGGGGGCATTTGTGCTTCTATATTAATAATGTTTTCTATTATATTTTATTATATTATCAACGGAGGGCTGAAAACATATGAGTACTACTTCAAAAGCGAGTCAAAGAATAGCAGCTTTACTCGATGACAACAGTTTCGTTGAAATCGGCGGACTTGTAACCGCAAGAGCTACGGATTTCAATCTGAAACCCAATGAAACTCCTTCTGACGGCTGTATCACCGGCTACGGAGTGATCAATGGAAATCTTGTATATGTATATAGCCAGGATGCTTCCGTACTGAACGGAACCATTGGTGAGATGCATGCCAAGAAGATCACTAACCTCTATGATCTGGCAATGAAGACCGGAGCACCTGTGATCGGACTGATCGAATCCGCAGGCTTGAGACTGCAGGAAGCAACCGATGCATTGGCTGCATTCGGTGAGATTTACTTAAAGCAGACCATGGCTTCCGGCGTGATTCCTCAGATCACTGCTGTATTCGGAACCTGTGGCGGCGGTCTGGGCCTGTTCCCTACCATGACCGATTTCACTTTCATGGAAGAGAAGAACGCCAGACTGTTCGTAAATGCTCCCAATGCTTTGGACGGCAATGTGATCACCAAGTGTGATTCTTCTTCCGCTAAGTTCCAGGCAGAAGAGAGCGGTATTGTTGACGTGGCAGCTGATGAAGCAACCATTCTGGAGAAGGTAAGAGAACTGGTAAGCTTCCTGCCTGCCAATAACGAAGATGATGCAAGCTTCTTAGAGGATTGCACCGATGATTTGAATCGTGTAAATCCCGAGATCGCAGGCTGCGTGGGTGACACTGGCGTTGCGCTGTCCATTCTGGCAGATGACAACAATTTCTTCGAGGTAAAGGCCGGATATGCCAAGAATATGGTGACCGGATTCTTACGTCTGGACGGTGTGACCGTAGGTGCGGTAGCGAACCGTTCCGAGATCTGCGACGAAGAGGGCAAGGTAGCAGAGAAGTTGGATGCTGTTCTGACCGCAGAAGGCTGCGAGAAGGCTGCTGATTTTGTAAACTTCTGTGATGCTTTTGGTATTCCCGTACTGACCCTGACCAATGTAAAGGGTTATGAAGCAACACTTGCTTCCGAGAAGACCATTGCCAAGGCTGCTGCAAAGCTGACCTATGCATTTGCCAATGCAACTGTTCCTAAGGTGAACGTTGTGATCGGCAAGGCTCTGGGAACCGCTTATGTGGTAATGAACTCCAAGGCAATCGGCGCTGACATCACCATGGCTTGGCCGGATGCACAGATCGGTACCATGGATGGCAAACTGGCTGCCAAGATCATGTATGACGGACAGGGCGCAGATGTAATTAATGAAAAGGCTGCTGAGTACGAAGCTCTGACTCTGAATGTAACCAGCGCAGCCAAGAGAGGATATGTGGACCAGATCGTAAATGCGGCTGATACCAGAAAATATGTGATCGGCGCATTTGAGATGTTATTCACCAAGAGTGAAGACCGTCCTGCCAAGAAACACGGAACTGTATAAGAAAGGGTGATTGTAAAATGAAGAAATTTTTAAGCTTAGTATGTATGATTACCTGCATCTTTGGTTTGACAGCGTGCGGCAGTGAGGAGACTTATACAGATTACGAACAGCGTAAGATGGATACCGCGATTCAGATCGCTACCCAGTATGTGATTCCTTCTCTGGAGAATTTTGAAGATGAAGCTACACTGGAGAGCTTCTCCGAGTATACCGCTGATGAAGTGGCATATATGGTACAGGAAAATGTGGGTATCTCCGTTGACGGTTATGCATATAAGACCGCAATCGAGTCCTTTAATTCCGCAAAGGATACCATCGGCGGCATTACCGCTGTCGGTGATGCTACAGCAACCATTGATGATGATCAGATCATCGTACATGTAGATGTAACCGGTGCCAACCAGAACGCACAGGCTGAGGTGATCTTCACCAACGATATGTTCCTGAGCATGGAGTCCGCAGCATTGAATCCCGTAGAGTCCATGGGCGGACTGATGACCAAGGCTGCACTGAATACTCTGATCGGTATGGGAACTGTATTCGTAATGCTGATCATGATCTCACTGATCATTTCCCTGTTTAACTTCATCCCCAAGATCCAGGCTGCTTTCAGCAAAAAGGATAAGAAGGAAGAAGTTAAGACCGCAGGTATTGACAATGCAGTAACACAGATTGCCGCACAGGAAGAAAATGAAGCCGATGACACCGAACTGATTGCAGTGATCGCAGCTGCCATTGCAGCAAGCGAAGGTTCTGCAAGCACCGATGGATTTGTCGTTCGTTCTATCCGCAGAGTAAGATAATCATAAAACCGTTAGGAGGATATTAAAATGAAAAATTATACCATTACCGTAAATGGCAACGTATATGATGTAGTAGTAGAAGAGGGCGCATCCACCGGAGCACCCGTAGCAGCAAAGGCTCCCGCAGCTCCCAAGGCAGCACCCAAGGCTCCCCAAACAGCTCCCAAGGCAGGCGGCGCAGCAGGCAGCATCAAGGTTGAGGCAGGTGCAGCAGGTAAGATCTTCAAGCTGGAAGCAAGCGTAGGACAGGCTGTAAAGAAGGGTGATGCAGTGATCATTCTGGAAGCTATGAAGATGGAGATCCCCGTAGTTGCTCCCGAAGATGGTACCGTAGCAAGCATTGATGTTGCAGTTGGTGATACTGTTGAGGCTGGTGCAGTTCTGGCAACTCTGAACTAATCTTTTTATCAGCTCTATAAACAACAGGAGGTCATCAAATGGAATATATAGCTAGTACGCTTAACAACCTGATTCATCAGACAGCGTTTTTTAACCTGACCTGGGGAAACTATGTCATGATTCTGGTTGCATGCTTTTTCCTTTATTTAGCTATCCGTCATGAGTTCGAGCCGTTGCTCTTACTCCCGATAGCGTTCGGTATGCTGTTGGTAAACATTTATCCCGATATCATGCTGCACCCCGAAAATGCAGCAAACGGTGCCGGCGGCTTACTGTATTATTTCTACAAGCTGGATGAACTGGCAATCCTGCCGTCCCTGATCTTCATGGGCGTAGGTGCCATGACAGACTTCGGTCCCCTGATTGCGAACCCTAAGAGCTTCCTCCTGGGAGCTGCTGCACAGTTCGGTATCTTCGCAGCATACTTCGGAGCAATCTGGCTGGGATTCAACGACAAGGCAGCTGCAGCCATCTCCATCATCGGTGGTGCTGACGGTCCTACCTCCATCTTCTTAGCCGGTAAGCTGGGACAGACGGCAATCCTGGGACCTATCGCGGTGGCAGCATATTCCTATATGTCACTGGTTCCCATTATCCAGCCCCCTATTATGAAGCTTCTCACTACTGAGAAAGAGAGAAAGATCAAGATGGGTCAGCTTCGTCCGGTATCCAAGCTGGAGAAGATTCTGTTCCCTATCGTTGTTACCATCGTTGTATGTCTGATCCTTCCCACCACAGCTCCTCTGGTAGGTATGCTGATGCTTGGTAACCTGTTCCGTGAGTCCGGCGTTGTTCGTCAGCTGACTGAGACAGCATCCAATGCTCTGATGTACATCGTAGTTATTCTGCTGGGTACTTCCGTAGGTGCTACCACCAGCGCGGAAGCATTCCTGAATGCAGACACTTTGAAGATCGTTGCTCTGGGTCTGATCGCATTTATGTTCGGTACCGCCGCAGGTGTTCTGTTCGGTAAACTGATGTGCGTACTTTCCGGCGGCAAGATCAATCCTTTGATCGGTTCCGCAGGTGTATCCGCAGTTCCTATGGCAGCACGTGTATCCCAGAAGGTTGGTGCAGAATCCGATCCTACCAACTTCCTGCTGATGCATGCTATGGGACCTAACGTAGCAGGTGTTATCGGTACTGCCGTAGCAGCCGGTACCTTCATGGCTATCTTCGGAGTATTCTAAAGCGCGATGAAACAGACCCAAAGGGGTTATGAATTGGCATCGTGATATGTTTAAAGATAATTAGATTATTATTATGGAGGAAATTCGTAATGTCAGAAATTGAAAAGAAACCGATTAAGATTACGGAAACTGTTTTACGTGATGCTCATCAGTCTCTGATCGCTACCAGAATGCCGACCGAATTCATGCTTCCCATCGTAGACAAGATGGATAAAGTAGGTTATCATTCCGTAGAGTGCTGGGGCGGTGCTACTTTCGATGCATCCCTTCGTTTCCTGAAGGAAGATCCCTGGGACAGATTAAGAAAGCTGCGTGACGGCTTCAAGAATACCAAACTGCAGATGCTGTTCCGTGGACAGAACATTCTGGGTTACAGACCTTATGCAGATGACGTGGTAGATTACTTCGTACAGAAGTCCATCTCCAACGGTATTGATATCATTCGTATTTTCGACTGTCTGAACGACCTGCGCAACTTACAGGAAGCAGTAAATGCTACCAATAAGTTCAAGGCACAGGAAGGCAGAGGTGAAGCACAGGTTGCTCTGGCTTATACGCTGGGTGATGCTTATACCCTGGAGTACTGGACCGGCATGGCTAAGAAGATCGAAGAGATGGGTGCAGATTCCATCTGTATCAAGGATATGGCCGGTCTGTTAGTACCTTATAAGGCTGCTGAACTGATCAAGGCTATGAAGGAAGTTACCAAGCTTCCGATCCAGCTGCATACCCACTATACTTCCGGTGTTGCAAGCATGACTTACCTGAAGGCAGTAGAGGCCGGTGTTGATGTCATCGATACCGCTATGAGCCCCTTCGCTATGGGTACTTCACAGCCTGCTACCGAGGTTATGGTTGAGACCTTCAAGGGTACTCCTTATGATACCGGTCTGGATCAGAACCTGTTGGCTGAGATCGCTGATTACTTCAGACCTTACAGAGATGAGTGCCTGGCTAACGGCCTGCTCAATCCTAAGGTTATGGGTGTTGATATCAAGACGCTGCTGTATCAGGTACCCGGCGGTATGCTTTCCAACATGGTAAGCCAGCTGAAAGAGCAGAACGCAGAAGACAGATACTACGATGTATTGAAGGAAATCCCCAATGTACGTAAGGATCTGGGTGAGCCTCCTCTGGTTACTCCTTCTTCACAGATCGTTGGTACCCAGTCCGTATTTAACGTACTGCTCGGCGAGCGTTACAAGATGGCTACCAAGGAGACCAAGGCAGTGCTTCGTGGTGAGTACGGCCAGACCGTTAAGCCCATGAATCAGGAAGTAATCGATAAGGTTATCCCCGGTGAGGAGAGAATCACCTGCCGTTACGCTGATCTGCTCGACAACGAGTTGGATAAGCTGGAAGCCGAGATGAAGGAATGGAAACAGCAGGATGAGGACGTCTTAAGCTATGCTCTGTTCCCTCAGGTTGCTACCGACTTCTTCAAGTATCGTCAGGCACAGCAGGAAAAGGTTGATATGACCCAGGCTGACACCAAGAACGGTGCATACCCTGTCTAAATAATTCGTCAATAAAAAGGTCGCACGGCTGCTTGCAGTCAGTGCGGCTTTTTTATTAGGCTCTTGACAAGAACCGGTCTCACCCACTAAAATAACAAGTGTTATAAAAGAAAGAGTCGTTTGCTGTCCGATAACAGCGGAATGAGAGGGAATATGGCCCGCAAAGAGATGATCACAATTGATAAAATTCTGGATACGGCGTTTGCCATGACGAGGGAAGAAGGCTTTGCCAATGTGACTGCACGTAAAGTGGCGGCCAGGGCCGGGTGTTCTACACAGCCGATTTTCCGGGTATATAAGAATATGGAAGAATTGTGGGATGCGGTCTATGAAAGAGCCGCAAAGTATTTCCTGGATTATTACAGCCTGTATCCACGTACCGGCAAGACACCGTTTGCTAACTTAGGGATGGCATACATAGCCTTTGCCAGAGATGAGAGACATTTGTTTGAACTGCTTTTTGTCTCTGACAATCAGGGAAGCAGGCATAAGACGAAAAGTATGTATGAAATTTTAAACGGAGATGCCGGGAATGTGGTATATGAGATCAATCTTGCCCGTGTGGCCGGCTGCCCCGACCCCGGGGATCTGTTTATGAAGATGTGGATCTTTATCCATGGAGCGGCATGCATGTCCCTGACCGGAGATTATGATCTGACGGATCTACAGACGACGGAGCTTTTGGAACATGCTTATCATGCTTTTTACAATGAGACAACGCGAGGTTAAAGTCAGTGGCAGAATATGATGTTTTTACCCGAATCAATGAACGTTATGCAAAGATGAGCAAGGGGCATAAGGCCATTGCGGATTATATATTGAATCATTTTGACCAGGCCGTTTTTATGACGGCAGCTAAGCTGGGCGAGACGCTTGGAATCAGTGAATCCACAGTCGTGAGATTCGCTGCGGGAATTGGATATGACGGTTACCCGGAGTTCCAGAAGGCATTGGAGAGCTGCGTCAGAGGAAAATTAAACGGCATTCAGAAAATAGATGCCAAATACGGCAGAAGTTCACAGTCAGAGATCCTGACCTCTGTCCTTACGGCAGATATCGAGAAGATCCAGGATACCATAGATAATCTGGATTCTGCCGCTTTTGAGTCTGCGGTTGCTACCATATTGGAGGCGGAAAATATCTATATCATGGGGCTTCGCAGTAATGAACCGCTGGCGGCTTTTCTACATTTTTACCTGAATATGATTCGTGGAAAAGTATTTTTGCTGAATACCACAAGCGTCAGCGAGACCTTTGAACAGATGATCCATATCGGTCCGAAGGATTGCTTTATCGGGATCAGTTTTCCGAGATATTCTATGCGTACGCTAAAGGCCATGGAGTTTGCCAATGACAGAAATGCCAAGGTGATCGCCATTACCGACAGCATTCATTCCCCCATGAATCTCTATTCTTCCTGCAATCTGTTAGCAAGAAGCGATATGGTGTCGGTGGTGGATTCCCTGGTGGCACCCTTAAGTGTCATCAATGCACTGGTAGTGGCATTGTGCCTGAAATGTCCCGAGCAGGTACGTAAGAATCTGGAGACACTGGAAGAGACCTGGAACAATTATCAGGTGTACCTGAATGATGAAATAGATTTTATCGATGATGAACCTATGCTGGATTATTCTCTGCGCCGCAAAGATGCAAATAACTTATAACATACGCAGAAGAGATCCCCATGCATATGAGAGAGGTAAGACAAAGGAAACTATGAGTGATGTAATCGTGGTCGGCGGCGGTGCTGCCGGCATGATGGCTGCCATTGCCGCAGCCGCAAAGGGGCATAAAGTAACCCTTTTGGAAAAGAATGAAAAGCTTGGGAAAAAACTGTTTATTACAGGAAAGGGACGCTGCAATGTGACCAATGCAGCAGATATGGATGTGCTGTTCCAGAATGTCTGCACCAATGAAAAATTCTTGTATAGTGCTTTTTACAGCTTTGATAATGCACAGGTATGCACCCTTTTAGAACAGGCAGGATGTCCGCTGAAGACAGAGCGTGGGGATCGTGTATTCCCGGTGTCGGATCATTCTTCGGATGTGATCGCGGCTTTGCAGAGAGAATTACGTAAATATCAGGTAGATGTCCGCCTGCATACAGAAGTGAAAAAGATATTGACCAAAGAAACGAACGGTAATACTGTTTTTTGTGGTGTGGAATGCACAGATCATAAGAAACTGATAGCGGACGACTGTATTGTGTGCACAGGCGGCTGCTCCTATGCCGGCACCGGTTCTACCGGAGACGGCTATCGGTTCGCGGAAGAGACGGGACATAAGGTGACGGAGCGCAAGCCTGCACTGGTGCCGTTGGAGATCGGGGAAGCCTGGTGCAGGGAACTGATGGGATTATCCTTAAAAAATGTAACGGTGCGTCTGCAATGTGGGAAGAAAATATGGTATGAAGGCTTTGGTGAGATGCTGTTTACCCATTTCGGTGTCAGCGGTCCGTTGATCTTATCGGCCAGCAGCTTTTATGCAAAATGTGCTTCACAAAAGTCTAAAAAGAATGCGGACGAAGAAGTAAAACTGTATCTGGATCTGAAACCGGCACTGACACCGGAACAACTGGACAAGCGCCTGCTCAGGGATTTTGAAGAAGCGAAGAACAAACAGTTTAAAAATGCACTGGATCACCTGTTTCCCACAAAGCTGATTCCTGTTATGATAGAATTGTCCGGAATCTCTCCGGAAAAGAAAGTCAACGAGATCAGCAGGGAAGAGAGAAAAGCATTCGGTGCATTGATCAAGGCACTTCCCATGACCGTTACCGGAACGAGATCATTTGCGGAGGCAATCATTACACAGGGTGGTGTTTCCGTTAAAGAGATCAATCCTTCGACGATGGAATCAAAGCATGTAAAGCACCTGTATTTTGCAGGAGAAGTCCTTGATCTGGATGCCATGACCGGCGGATTCAACTTACAGATTGCCTGGTCGACGGGACATTTGGCAGGGGACAGTATACAGTGAGAAAACAGAGAAACAATAAAATAGAAAAGAGGACAAAATTATGAGTTTTAATGTGGCAATTGACGGACCTGCCGGAGCGGGAAAAAGTACGATCGCAAGAGCAGTGGCTAAGAAAAAGGGCTTTATCTATGTGGATACCGGTGCAATGTACCGTGCGATGGCATTGTTTATGATAAGAGAAGGTGTAAATCCCACAGATGCGGCAGCAATTTCCGAAAAATGCAAACAGGCGGATATTACAATCAAGTATGAGGACGGGGAACAGGTCGTTCTGCTAAACGGTGAGAATGTCAATGCCTATCTGCGTACCGAAGAGGTGGGAAATATGGCATCTACTACCAGCGCCCAGCCGGCAGTGCGCACCAAACTGGTAGAATTGCAGCAGGCACTGGCAGCAAAAAGCGATGTTATCATGGATGGCAGAGATATCGGTACCGTAGTACTTCCCAATGCACAGGTAAAGATTTATCTGACGGCAAGCAGTACGGTCAGAGCAAAAAGAAGATATGAAGAATTGACTGCAAAGGGTGAAAAGTGTGATCTTGATAAGATTCGTCAGGATATTGAGGACAGAGATTACAAAGATATGCACAGAGAGACTTCTCCGTTGAAACAGGCAGCCGATGCGGTCCTTGTAGATACTTCCGACATGACAATTGGGCAGGTGATCGACCGCATTGTGGAACTGATCGGCTGAGTGGGAGACAAAATATGGAAGTGAGACTGGCAGACTGCGCGGGATTTTGCTTTGGCGTAAAACGAGCAGTGGATACCGTGTATGAACAATTGAAAAATGGGAAGACTATCTATACCTATGGTCCAATCGTGCACAATGAAGAGGTCGTGCGGGAGCTGGCCGAAAAGGGTGTCAGGGTATTGGAGAACAAAGAGGAACTGATACAGCTTAAGTGCCCCGAAAATACAAAAGGCTCAGGAGAAAAGGCGGAAGTGCCGACAGTGATCATAAGAGCACACGGCGTAGCCCGGGAAATCTATGAAATCATGAAGAAAAACGGCGTGGAGTGCATCGATGCCACCTGCCCGTTTGTAAAAAAGATTCATCGTATTGTGGAGCAAAAGAGCGAAGAAGGGTATCATGTGATTGTCGTCGGAGACCCGAAGCACCCGGAGGTGGAAGGAATCGTCGGGTGGTGCAGCGGTCCCGTTACCGTGCTGGAGACACCCGAACAGGCAGACACGTTTGTGAAAAAAGAAGGGGAAAAACTCTGTATTGTTTCGCAGACGACATATAACTACAATAAATTTCAATATATAGTTGAAATTTTTGAAAAAAAAGGTTACAATGATAGTGTTGTGAACACTATCTGTAATGCTACAGAGGAACGACAGCGATCGGCAAAGGCCATTGCAGCGGAAGCTGACGTTATGATTGTGATAGGAGGAAAGCACAGTTCCAACAGCAGAAAGCTATACGAAATCTGCCAAAGGGAATGTGAGCACACCTATTTTATACAGACACTGGATGACTTGCATTTAGATCTACCTAAAGCTGTTCGACTAGTGGGTATTACCGCGGGGGCTTCCACCCCAAACAAATTAATTGAGGAGGTTCAAAATTATGTCAGAATTAACTTTTGAACAAATGCTGGAAGAATCATTAAAGACAATACATGCAGGAGAGGTAGTCGAAGGTACAGTCATCGATGTGAAACCGGAAGAGATCATTCTGAACATCGGATACAAGTCTGACGGTATTCTTACCAAGAACGAATACACCAACGACTCCAGCGTGGATCTTACCACGGTTGCCAAGGTCGGTGACACCATGGAAGTCAAGGTTCTGAAAGTAAACGATGGTGAGGGACAGGTTCTCCTTACTTATAAGCGTCTTGCTGCTGACAGAGGCAACAAGAGAATCGAAGAAGCATATAACAACCACGAGGTTCTGAAGGCTACCGTTTCCCAGGTACTGGACGGCGGTTTGAGCGTAATCGTGGACGAAGTAAGAATCTTCATTCCCGCAAGTCTGGTATCCGATACTTATGAGAAGGATCTGACCAAATATGCAGGACAGGAGATTGAATTCGTTATCAGCGAGTACAATCCTAAGAGAAGAAGATACATCGGTGACCGCAAGCAGCTCATCGTAGCCAAGAAGGCTGAACTGCAGAAGGAACTCTTTGAGAGAATCAAAGAGGGCGATATCGTAGAAGGCGTTGTTAAGAATGTAACCGATTTCGGTGCATTTATCGATCTGGGCGGCGCAGACGGTCTGCTTCACATCTCCGAGATGTCCTGGGGCAGAGTAGAGCATCCCAAGAAGGTATTCAAGGTTGGTGACAAGCTGAAAGTCCTGATCAAAGAGATCAACGGCAACAAGATTGCACTGTCCCTGAAGTTTGACGATGCAAATCCCTGGAAGGATGCAGCCAAGAAGTACGCAGTGGGCAATGTAGTAACCGGTAAGGTTGCAAGAATGACTGATTTCGGTGCATTCGTAGAGTTAGAGCCCGGTGTAGACGCATTGCTTCATGTATCCCAGATTGCAAAAGAACATATTGAGAAACCCTCCGATGTACTGAGCGTTGGCGAAGAAGTAACTGCTAAGGTTGTAGATTTCAATGAGGCAGATCATAAGATTTCCCTGAGTGTAAAAGCTCTGACCGCTCCCGAACCCGCTGAGGCAGAGGAAGAGTCCGATGCAGACGTTGTATCTGTTGATATCGACGCTGTAATCGCTGCAGAAGCTGAGAACACTGAGGAATAATCAACCGTTAGGTGGTAGATATTCGTGATATACGATTATGAGTACTTTAAAAGAGAGATCTATTCTCTGACTACGATCGATCTGAATGCTTACAAAGAGAAGCAGATGAAGCGGCGTATCGATACACTGATTGCAAAACATAAGATCGTAGGTTATGACAAGTATGTACAGGCACTGAAGACGGATAAAGTACTTTTTGAGGAGTTTGTAGGTTATATTACCATCAATGTCTCAGAATTCTACCGCAATCCGGAACAGTGGAAATATCTGGAAGAGACCGTGATCCCGGAACTCATCAAGCGCTTCGGCAAGAACCTGAAGGTTTGGAGCGCAGCATGTTCCACGGGAGATGAGCCTTACTCGTTAGTAATGGCTCTTTCGCGGCATATTCCTTTACAGCAGATACACATCTATGCTACGGATCTGGACAAACAGGTCATTGCAAAAGCAAAGACCGGATTGTACGGAGAGAAAAGTATCGAAGGTGTACCGGAGGATCTGAAGAGAAAATATTTCACGAAAATAGGACCCTCTTACAAGATCGCAGATGAGATCAAAGCAAGAGTTGATTTCCATCAGCATAATTTATTGAAGGATGTTTATCCTACCGACTGTGATCTGATTGTGTGCAGAAATGTACTGATTTATTTTACGGAGGAAGCAAAGGATGAAGTATTCCGGAAATATTATCAGTCTCTGGCCAAGGGTGGTATGCTGTTCATCGGTAGTACGGAACAGATTATGAATTACCGTGAGATCGGTTTTGAGAGAAAGAGTTCTTTCTACTATGTGAAACCGGTGCAATAATTTAATAAGGAAGCAATAATAAGAGAGGAAAGCGGTTTGCTTTCCTCTCTTTTAATAAGTTAATAAGTAAATGCAATTAATAAGTAGATGCAATCATGGATAATACGTGATTGGCATACCGGGTGAATCCTTCCCGGTTCTTTTTCATTTCATCTGTAAGTTCAAAGAACAATTCTTTGCTCTTATAATCTCTTTTGAAGAACGGTGTAAACAGTATCTCCCATTGCGGCAGATAGCAGGAGAACTTCCGGGTGTAACAGTTTGCTGCGGAAGCCTGAAGCCTGTGTTCCTTGTCGACAAAACCCGCTACGGATTTATGCAGTGCCACATCCTCGGTGGGCAGGTAGTAATAGTCCTTGTAGTTGGAATAGAAATATTTCAATTCTTCCTCATAGATAGGAACCTTTAAAGTTGCTGTTTCACCATCTCCGCGGAAATAACAGTTTGCCGCAGAAGCAGTTACCGGCTTGGGCAAGGGAGTGGGAATCTGCAGGGTGATCAGTAATTCTTTGCGCTGTGCACCGTTGATATCTTTGTAATAATTGGCCTGTACTTTTCTGGCTTTGACACAGTTCTCATTGAACAGATCATAGTAAGCCAGAATCGGAAGTACCTCCAACATTCCTTTCAGATCGTCCGCATTGTGCAGAAACAGAGCTTTTTCGGTGAATTCGGAAGGATTTTTCACATAATCGTGATACAGTCCGATCAGTTCACCGCCGGAGAATACATCCGTGCGTGCAATTCCCAGATACTGTTCCAACGTTTTCTGCTTGCAGTTCGGTATCTTTAAGAAGAACTTATAGGGAGAGATCCGGCGGTAAATATCAATTCCCTGAAAGCCGTCGAAGGAAAAAGGAAGCTTTAGCTGAGAGCATTTCTGCGTGATAAATGGGAGATCGAAATTGTTGCCGTTAAAATGTACCAGATAGCGGTAATCCCTGGAAAAGTCAAAAAATGCAGTAAGAATGTCTCCTTCCTGGGAATAGTTGTCTGCCATCCACTGGATCGTCCGCCATTTGCCGGCCTGATAGTAGGCACAGCCGATCATATATAGATAAGAAGTGCGGGATGTGAATCCCGTGGTCTCAATATCGAGAAAAAGTATCTGTTCCAGAGGTGCCAGCTGATCCAAGGGATAGGAGATCGCAAAATTCTCCAGAGTCTCTTCTGATTTTTTCATGTATGACCTCTTTCTGCCCGGTGGGGCTTATTTTTAGTTTTATCATAGCATAAATTTCGAAATTGCAGTAGCATTTTGTTGATAAAAGTTGATAAAATTTGATAAAAATAGTACAATTACCGTAATGTGATTTACAAAAGAAACTATGCAGAAAGGATGTTAGGAAATGGCAAAGTTGACATTTGTAGGCGGAATACACCCCTATGATGGAAAAGATCTTTCCAAGGATAAACCGATCCAGGATGTTCTGCCCAAGGGGGAAATGGTCTATCCGCTGTCCCAGCATATCGGTGCTCCCGCAAAGCCCATTGTGGCCAAAGGAGACAGAGTGCTTGCAGGACAAAGAATCGCGGAAAGTGGCGGATTTGTGTCGGCACCGATTTATGCATCAGTGTCCGGTACGGTTAAAGCCATCGAGACAAGACGTGTGGTAACGGGAGATTTGATACAGAGCATTGTAATCGACAATGACGGACTGTATGAGAGCGAAGAGTTCCATCCCTATGCGCCGGTGGACAAGCTGCAAAAAGAAGAAATCATTGATATTGTGAAGGAAGCCGGAGTTGTCGGCATGGGTGGCGCAGGATTCCCCACACACGTAAAGCTTTCTCCCAAGGATCCGGATAAAATTGAATATGTGATTGCAAACTGTGCGGAATGTGAGCCTTATTTGACTTCCGATTACCGCAGAATGATGGAAGAGCCGGACAAGCTGATCGGTGGTCTGAAGATCATGCTGAAGCTGTTTGACAATGCACACGGTATTCTGGCGGTAGAGGACAATAAGCCGGACTGTATCTCTCTATTAAAACAGATGACCAAAAATGATCCGCAGATCACGGTAAAGGCATTAAAGACGAAATATCCGCAGGGTGCGGAACGTCAGATCATTTATGCAACTACAGGGCGTAAAATCAATTCTTCCATGCTTCCGGCGGATGCCGGCTGTATTGTAGATAATGTAGATACAATTGTGGCAATCTACAGAGCGGTTACGGAGGGACATCCGCTGACGGAGCGTATTATCACTGTGACCGGTGACGCGGTGGCGAATCCAAGGAATTTTCGCGTTCCTATCGGCATGAGCTATCAGGAACTTTTAGAAGTCGCAGGCGGATTCAAACAGGATCCGGAGAAGATCATCTGCGGAGGCCCCATGATGGGCTTCGGTATGTTTGATCTCAATGTGCCTACGACGAAGACCTCAACGGCACTGTTGGCATTGACACAGGATGATGTATCTGCCATGGAACCCAGTCCCTGTATCAATTGCGGACGCTGCGTGGAAGCTTGCCCGGGACGTATTGTTCCGAGCCTCCTCGCTACTTATGCGGAGCATTTTGACGAGGAATCGTTTGTGGAACATAACGGCATGGAATGCTGTGAATGTGGCTGCTGTAGTTTTGTATGCCCGGCGAAGCGCCCGCTGACGCAGGAGATCAAGTCCATGCGTAAGATTCAGCTTGCCAAGAAGAAAAAGAAGTAGGAGGGAAGAACAGTGAGCGGACTATTAAAAGTATCTTCAAATCCTCATATCCGGTCCAAAGTTACGACCGGCAGTATTATGACAGCCGTGGTGATTGCTTTGCTGCCGGCTGCCGGTTTCGGTATTTATAATTTCGGTCCCAGGGCACTGGCCGTCATGGCTGTGACCATTGCCAGTACCGTACTGACGGAATTGTTATTCGGCTGGCTTTGGAAGAAGAAAATAACCATTACAGATATGTCAGCAGTAGTAACGGGACTTTTGCTGGCGCTGAATCTGCCGGTGAGCATTCCTTTATGGATGGCGGCGTTGGGCGGTGTATTTGCGATTCTGATCGTAAAAATGCTGTTCGGAGGTCTGGGTCAGAACTTTATGAACCCGGCGCTGGCAGCGAGATGTTTTCTATTAATCTCTTTCCCGTCACAGATGACGGATTTTGCCTGTGATGCCTATACCGGTGCTACGCCCCTGGCAGCACTGAAGGCAGGAGAGAGCGTCAATGTCATGAACATGATCGTAGGTAAGACAGCCGGAACCATTGGTGAGACCTCTATGATTGCACTGTTAATTGGCGCCTGCTTCCTGATTCTGATTGGTGTGATCGACCTGCGGATCCCCGGTACTTACATCGTGACGGTGATCCTGTTTGCCGGGATCTTCGGCGGACACGGTTTTGATCCCGCATACCTGTCTGCACAGCTGGCCGGCGGCGGTCTGATTCTGGGTGCGTTCTTCATGGCAACAGATTATGTGACCAGACCGATTACCATAAAAGGACAATATTTGTATGGCATTATATTAGGACTTCTGACCGGTATTTTCCGTATCTTCGGACCCGGTGCGGAAGGGGTATCCTATGCTATCATTTTAGGCAACCTTCTGGTACCTTTGATCGAAAAATTCACCATGCCGGTAGCTTTTGGCAGAAAGGCAGGTGCGAAGCATGAAAAATAAGAATGATATTCAGGCAATGTTAAAAGAGGCAGGAATCCTGTTTGCAATCACCCTGATTGCCGGATTGTTGCTTGGCTTTGTCTATGAACTGACCAAAGAACCGATCAGGGTACAGGAAGAAAAAGCTGTACAGGAAGCCTGTCAGGCAGTTTTCGCGGATGCGGAACAGTTTGAAGAGCTGGATCCTTATACTCCGTCTGCAGACACCGCGCAGAAACTGGCAGATACCGGAATTACCATCGGTACGGTCTATGAAGCACAGGATGCAGCCGGAGCACAGTTAGGTTATGTGATCCAGACCACCTCTTCCGAAGGATACGGCGGCAATATTGTCCTGTACGTGGGCATCCGTCTGGATGGTACGGTCAATGATATTTCCATTTTAAGTATCTCCGAGACCCCAGGACTGGGAATGAAAGCTGGGGACGTGCTGGTGCCCCAGTTCCATAACAAGAACGTGAAGAGTTTCGCTTATACGAAGACGGGATCCACTTCCGACAGTGAGATTGATGCCATCAGCGGTGCAACCATCACGACCAAAGCCGTGACCAACGCCGTAAACGGAAGCCTTCTGGCATTTAATGATTATGTACAGGGAGGTGCAGGCAATGAATAAAGCAGGTGAAAGACTTTATAACGGTATCATCAAAGAAAACCCTACATTTGTACTGATGCTGGGAATGTGTCCGACACTGGCGGTTACCACATCGGCTATGAACGGTCTCGGCATGGGACTGACCACGGCAGTGGTACTTACCATGAGCAACCTGATCATTTCTTTGCTTAGAAAGGTGATTCCCAGCCGTGTGAGAATTCCGGCATTTATCGTGATCATTGCATCCTTTGTAACAGCGGTACAGCTTCTGTTAGAGGCATATCTGCCGTCATTAAATGATGCCCTTGGTGTGTATATTCCGCTGATCGTTGTAAACTGTATCATTTTGGGAAGAGCAGAGAGTTATGCATATTCCAATCCGCCGATTCCGTCATTGTTCGATGGACTGGGCATGGGACTCGGTTTCTCTCTGGCACTGACCTGTATCGGCGCGGTACGTGAGATTCTGGCAGCCGGTTCCGTTTTCGGATTTCATATTATGCCGGATGCTTACGTGACCATCAATATTTTCGGCCTGGCTCCCGGAGCGTTTTTCGTACTGGCTGCATTGACTGCTTTGCAGAACTATGTGAAGAACAAGAGAAAGCTTGCCGGAAAAGATTACGAGAAAATCCAGTCCGGCTGCGGACATGACTGTCTGCACTGCGGTGAGAGCGGATGCTCGGAGCGCTTCTATGACAATTCTGACGCTGCTGCGGAAGATGCCGTGAAGGAAGCAGCCAAAGCGGCGGCAAAGCCTCAGACGCAAAACGATGAGATCGAAACAATAGATTTAGACAAGGAGGATAAATAAATGGATAGTGTAAAAGATATGCTTCTGTTACTGATCAGTTCCTCTATTGTCAGCAATATCGTCCTGAGCCAGTTCATGGGACTGTGCCCGTTCTTAGGCGTATCCCGTAAAATCAAGACAGCAGGCGGCATGGGAACGGCGGTTATCTTCGTTATTACGCTTGCCAGTGCGGTAGCCGGTGTGATCTATAAGTTCATTCTTCAGCCGCTGCATATTGAATATCTGGAGACCATCGTATTTATTCTGGTCATTGCGGCTCTGGTACAGTTCGTGGAAATGTTCCTCAAAAAGGCAATGCCTTCTCTGTATCAGGCGCTGGGTGTATATCTGCCGTTGATCACAACGAACTGTGCGGTACTGGGTGTTGCCATTACCAATGTCCAGAAGGAATACGGTATCCTCACAGGTATCGTGAACGGCTTTGCTACGGCACTGGGATTTACCATTGCAATTGTGATCCTGGCAGGATTGCGTGAAAAAATGGAATACAATGAAGTACCGGAATCTTTCAAGGGAATGCCTATGGTACTGCTGACAGCAGGACTGATGGCGATTGCCTTCTGCGGATTTTCCGGTCTGATCTAGGAAGGAGTAACAAAGGATGAGTATAACAGGAATTCTGATTGCTGCGGCTTGTGTCGGAATCGTCGGCATCTTTGTGGGACTGTTCCTTGGCGTGGCCGGTATTAAATTCAAAGTAGAAGTAGATGAAAAGGAGGAGGCGGTATTAGCTGCCCTTCCGGGTAATAACTGTGGTGGCTGCGGTTTTGCCGGATGCTCCGGACTGGCGACAGCCATTGCCAAAGGAGAGGCTGCAGTAAATACCTGTCCCGTAGGCGGAGAGGCAGTCGGTAAGCAGATTGCCGCAATCATGGGCGTAGAGGCAGAGGCAACAGAGAGAAAGGTTGCTTATGTGCATTGTCAGGGTGACTGTGACCGTACGAAGACAGACTATGATTATTACGGAATCAAGGATTGCCGTATGATGAGTTTTGTGCCCGGTGGCGGACCGAAATCCTGCAACAGCGGCTGTCTGGGATTTGGAACCTGCGTACAGGTCTGCCCTTTTGATGCCATTCATGTCGAGAACGGTGTAGCGGTGGTAGATCAGGAAAAATGTAAGGCCTGCGGAAAATGTGTAGAGGTATGTCCGAAGCATTTGATCAGCCTAAGACCGTATTCCAATACAGTACAGGTTGCCTGCAGTTCTACAGACAAAGGACCGGTGACCATGAAGGCTTGTACCACCGGCTGTGTCGGCTGTGGAATCTGTGTAAAGAATTGCCAGCACGATGCCGTGAAGGTAGAGAACTTCCATGCGATCATTGACCCTGAAAAGTGTGTTGGCTGCGGAGCCTGCATGGAAAAATGCCCGAAGAAATGTATTGTGAAAGTATAAAGAAAGTTACAAGAGGAGAAAAAGATGCGTCTTCCGGACGATTATGATGAGCGCGGCAGTGGGCTGACTCCGACGGTAATCAGCGCAATTGTGGCGGTCACGATTTTTGTGGCAACCATACTTTGTGTGGTATTATTCATGAACAGGAAGCCTGTAAACCACCAACAGAATAGTGAAAATACCGTGACGGAGAAGGTGTCGCAGACAGGAAATCAGTCGACGCAGTATCCGGATACGCAGGATCTGATCACCGGAAGCACCTTGTCTCCTTCGGATCTGGGCTTTTGGGATATGTATCCGGAACAGACGGCGTCGCCATTGCCTTCAGAGAATCCTTCCGGGCAGGATGCCCAAAAAGAAACCGCAGAATCCGATCCTTCTACGGATGGAAAACATACACTGGTGACAAATCGTGACGGAAAAGAAGAGTGGGTATTGATCAGCCCGTATCTTCCGAAGCACGAGTACGATTTTACCAAACTGGTGTGCCAGTCGGATCTGATGAAATATTATCAGGATGGTAAGCTGACTTCTTATGTCGGAGTAGATATTTCCAAGTATCAGGATTATGTTGATTTCCTGAAGGTGAAAAAGGCCGGCGTGGATTTTGTGATGTTGCGTGTCGGGGCAAGAGGATACGGTAGCGGACAGATCATGCTGGATGATTATTTTGCGGACAATCTCAAACGTGCGACGGATGCCGGATTGCAGATCGGAGTCTATTTTACCTCGCAGGCGGTCACGGAAGCGGAGGCTGTGGAAGAGGCGAATGTAGTCCTGCAGAATATCAAAGATTATAAGATCAGCTATCCGGTTGCTTTTGATATGGAATTTGTCGAGAATGATACTGCCAGAATCGAAAGTGTGAGTAAGGCGGATAAAACGAAGATTACCAAGGCCTTTTTAGACACCATTGCGGCTGCCGGTTATAAGACACTGCTGTATGGGGATAAGGAATGGCTGATCAAGGAGATCGATTTATCGAAATTGTCGGCGTATGATGTGTGGTTGTCCCAGATGTCTGATGTGCCGGATTATCCTTATCGTTTTACCATGTGGCAGTATGCGGGCGATGTCTCCATCGATGGCATTGCCGGATATGCAAATATGAATATCAGTTTTATTGATTATTCGGAGAAATAGCCTGGTAATGCAAGATTCCCGGGGCGATAGAGACAGAGGAATAAATCTCGGCATAACGGCTGGGTGCAATGCCTTCCACGTAATTCGGAAGGAAATTGTTGGTTACTCCTTTGCTTCGCAGGATGTCAATTGCTTTGTTGTAGGCAATGGCAGCTTCCACATCGGTAGCGTAACGACCGACCAGGTAATTTCCACGGACATGGATGCGGACAGTATAAAGATACTGTCCGTTTTTGTTTTGGGTTTTCCGGACACCGTGATAGATGTTATAGATTTCCAGATTCTCTCTGCGGAAATCGGTAGGGTCGTCATTTACAAAGCGATAATCCACGCCGGGGACGCTATAGCTTTTGATCCCGTATCGGGCGGTAAGCGTAAGCTGCATGCCGTAGTCGGCTACAAAATAGTGATTTCCGCGGCGCATGATCTTATGGGAAGAATAATAGAAGAGATCTTCCATGTCGAATTTCAGTACATGATGCGGAGACAGATAGTAATAAAAAAGCTGCTGCCCCAGATAAATGGGATTGCCGAAATACAGTCCATTGTCTCTTAGGTTGATGAGACTGACCCATTTTTCAAAAGACAACGGGGAAGTCTTTTCGTAAGCCTGCAGAGAAATCCCGGTATCGGATAACAGAAGACTTCCCTGTTCATAGGCCGCATGGGCTTTAAGGGCTGTGGGAAAGCTTCCTAAGCTGATATGCTTTCCGTGACGGGTCAGGGAGGCTCGGTAATACACCGTACCGTCTTTTTTGACTGCACGGAAGACTCCTTTATAAAGTTCCTTTTTTTCTTCGTTTTGCTTCTTCATGACTTTATAGTACCATTTTTTCAGTCGGAACAACAGAAATATTTTTCGGACGAGCTGCATAAAATGAAGGTAGGGTCAAAAGTAAGAAAAATGTGAAAGGAAAAACGATGTATAAAAGGGCTTTAAGTGCATTATTGACGATAAATATTTTATTTCTGGCAGGTTTTTTATGCCTGAGTAAAACGGAAGAGATGCAGACAAAAATGCACCGGATCGTCAGCAAAGTACAGCCGGCAACAGAGCTTCCGGCTGACAGAGAGAGCAGGATCATAGGGATCACAACGGAAACCAATTCCGGACAGAGAGTGGTGGATTGTAATGAATTACAGAGAGAAAGTAAATACCTGCTGGATCAGTCGGAACTTGATGTATTGCTTCGGATTGTAGAGGCAGAGGCAGGCTGTGAGGATGAGGACGGAAAACTGCTGGTGGCAAACGTGGTATTGAATCGTTTGAATTCAGGCAAATTCCCTGACAGCATATCGGGAATTGTGTTTCAGAGAGAAAATGGCGTGTCGCAGTTTTCTCCGGTTGCGGACGGTAGCTACCTGCGAGTTAATATCAGTGAAGAAACCGTGGCTGCCGTGGAACGTGCCTTACAGGGGGAAGATATCTCTCAGGGGGCATTGTATTTTGCGGCAAGAGAGTATGCGGACAGTGACAGCATGGAATGGTTTGACCGGAAATTAACGCGTCTGTTTCAGCACGGAGGGCATGAGTTTTTCACGGAGAAATAAGTTAATTTTACTTTACTGATTCACCTTGCAACAGTGCATAAAGTATGCTATACTTTTCGAAAACTAAGTGGATGTTTGAGTTACATCTGCATCCTGAGGTGTAACAATGATTTACATAGATACGGAGGAGAGGAAATGGAAGTAATTTATCGCAGTACACGAAGCAACAGTGAACCGGTAACGGCGTCACAGGCCATCCTGAAGGGTCTGGCAGATGACGGAGGTCTGTTTGTGCCGGATCATATTCCTGCTTTGGACAAGACTCTTGAGGAGCTGACCGGTATGACCTATCAGCAGGTTGCCTATGAAGTCATGAAATTATTCCTGACGGATTTCACCGAGGATGAATTGAAGAATTGTATCAATCATGCGTATGACTCCAAATTCGATACAGAGAAAATTGCTCCTCTGGTAAAGGCTGATGATGCGTATTATCTGGAATTGTTTCATGGCTCCACCATTGCCTTTAAGGATATGGCACTTTCGATTCTGCCGCATCTGATGATCACCTCCGCACGTAAGAATCAGATCAAAAATGAGATCGTGATTCTCACTGCAACCTCCGGGGATACCGGTAAGGCTGCACTTGCAGGTTTTGCAGACGTAGAAGGAACCCGTATTATCGTATTTTATCCGAAGAACGGTGTCAGCCCGATTCAGGAGAAGCAGATGGTGACCCAGAAGGGAGCCAATACGTTTGTCGTGGGAATCCATGGCAACTTTGATGATGCTCAGACCGGTGTGAAGAAGATTTTCTCCGATAAGGAACTGGCAAAAGAGATGGATGAGAAGGGGTTCCAGTTCTCCTCAGCCAACTCGATCAATATCGGTCGTCTGGTGCCGCAGATCTGTTATTATGTTTATGCGTACGCACAGTTATGTAAAGATGGAAAAATTGTCGCCGGAGAGAAGATCAATGTTGTAGTGCCTACCGGTAACTTCGGCAACATTCTGGCGGCTTTTTATGCGAAAAATATGGGACTGCCGATTGATAAGCTGATCTGTGCCTCCAATGACAATAAGGTATTGTATGACTTCTTCCGTACCGGAACCTATGACAGAAACAGAGAGTTCGTACTGACGACTTCTCCGTCCATGGATATTCTGATCTCCAGCAATCTGGAGAGACTGATTTACCGGATTGCCGGTAATGATGCGGATAAGAATCGTGAACTCATGAGCGCCCTGAGTGGGAACGGAAAATACGAGATCACTGATGAGATGAAAGCACAGCTTTCTGATTTTTATGGCAACTACGCAAGTGAAGCAGAGACTGCTGCGGAGATCCGCAGATTATATGAAAAATGCGGTTATGTGATCGACACTCATACCGCAGTGGCTTCCGCAGTATACGGTAAGTATGTGGCAGAGACGAAGGATCATAAGACAACAGTGATTGCGTCAACAGCAAGTCCTTTCAAGTTTACCAGAAGCGTTATGGATGCCATTGATCCCCAATATGATGCCATGGGTGATTTTGAGCTGGTAGATGAATTGTCCAGGATTGCAAAGGTAAAGGTACCGAATGCTATCGAAGAGATCCGTACCGCGCCGGTTCTTCACAACACCCAGTGTGATGCGGACAAAATGAAGGATACTGTAAAGGGTTTTCTTGGCATTTAAGCAGGACATAATAATCATTACGAAACTCTGATATGACAGAATTGTGTTAAGAAATTTTATATTAAGAAAGTAACAGGAGAATCCCATGGTTTAAGGGATTCTCCTGTTGCGTTGCTCTAATTATCGCAGGAATCACACCGGTCGAATCCGGGATTAAAGGCATAGAAGTTCTTGGCATTCAAATGATCCTGTGTCATCCTGAGTGCTTCTCCGAAACGCTGGTAGTGAACGATTTCACGGGCACGCAGGAACTTGATGGGTTCACAGACATCCGGATCTTTGATCAGACGCAGGATATTGTCATAGGTGGAGCGTGCTTTCTGTTCTGCCGCCATGTCCTCATGCAGATCGGTGATGATATCGCCCTTTACCTGAAACTCACAGGCATTGAAAGGAACACCGCCTGCTGCCTGTGGCCAGACACCGATGGTATGGTCGACATAATAATTGGCGAAGCCGCTTTTCTCGATTTCTTCCATGGACAGGTTACGGGTCAGCTGGTGAACGATGGTAGCAACCATCTCGAGGTGCCCGAGTTCTTCTGTGCCAATATCCGTCAACAAACCGGCGACCTCCTTAAAGGGCATGGAATATCTCTGCGATAAATATCGCATACTCGCACCCATTTCCCCGTCCGGTCCGCCATACTGGGAGATGATCACCTGCGCCAGCTTTGCGTTCGGTTCTTTGATGTTTACCGGGAACTGTAATCTTTTCTCATAACTCCACATCAGTCACATCCTCCTTCCCAGGGAAGCGGTGCGTCTCCCCAGCGCCATTTGCAGCTGCTTTCCGCGAGATCTTTTCGTAAGGGATAATATTCTTTGGAAAATTCCCGTTCCATTTGTGTTTTGATCCGCGCATAATGATTAAAATATTCCATGGCATTGCGGTCGGAAGGATGGGTATCCAGATACAGCATCAGGTCGACCAGGACAAAATCCACAATACCGATGTCGTACAACATTTTTGCTTCACTGCTCATTTTACACATCTCCTTCCTGTAAAAGGTTTGTCAAGCTCTGGGAAAATCGTACCGGCACGGTATCCTTTTTCCAGATTTTCGAACATTTTCGTGAAATGCTGCCAGGGGACATAAGCCATGGCGAGCGGATATTTCTCAAAATGATCTTCAAAAGAGTAGTCTTTCATCGTGATCCTTTCCGGAAAATTCGTTTGTTATTATGGTATGAACGGAAATGAAAAGAGTGCAAAAGAACAGGAGATAAGAAATAGATACAAAACAGATACAAAGATGAGGTAGTTTATACTATAATGAGCTTATCATTACATGAGAGCAATAAAAAATACATTGAGGGTGGAAGAGTGTTTAAGATATTAATTGCAGAAGATGAGGAACCGATCGCAAACCTGATCCGCATGAATCTGACAAGAGCAGGCTATTTGTGTACGTGGGCTGCAGACGGAAAGCAGGCGGCGGATCTGATGGAACGGGAGCATTTTGACCTTGCACTTTTTGATATTATGCTTCCTGTGGTCAACGGTTATGAATTACTCGATTATGCGAAAGCCTGTGAGCTTCCGGTCATCTTTTTAACAGCGCTGGGTTCAACGGAACATAAGGTGAAAGGACTTCGCATGGGCGCGGATGATTATCTGCCGAAGCCTTTTGAAATCGTAGAACTTCTGGCAAGGGTAGAAGCAGTGCTTCGCAGATATCACAAGACGGAGACGGTGATACAGGTCTGTAATGTGACCATAGACACTGCATCCCATACAGTGACACTGGACGGGGAAGAAATCTATCTGACACCGAAAGAATTTGATCTGCTGTTATTGTTTGCCAGAAATAAAAACAGGGCATTGTATCGTGAGACCATTTATGAAAATGTCTGGGGCGGCGAATACATGGGACAGAGCCGGACGGTGGATCTGCATGTGCAGCGCTTAAAAAAGAAACTGCATTGGGAAGAAGTCATTGTAGCTGTCTATAAAGTGGGGTATCGGTTGAATGAAGTTCGCTCATAAATTATTTTTTTCCATCACGGCACTGCTTACGGTGATCTTTATGGTTTTCGGCAGCTGGATGCTTTCTTCTTATTTCAACAGAATGCTGGATCGGGAGACGGAACAGGGGAAGAGGGAAAATCAGCTCTTTCAGACAATCTACGATATGGTATACGCCAGCATGGAAAAATACGGTGCCGAGCTTGCCGGAATCCGGGCGGAGACCGGTGCAACAGAACGAATGACTTCACAGAGCGGAACGGAATGTCTGATCCTTACGGCAGACGGACAGTTTACACTTACCGGCAGTCTGAAAAATGCAGAGGACGAGATCCGGGGCACAGTCGAAGAAATGATCGGTGATATGAAAGCGGAAGAAAATCAGATCTACGGTATCCGCAGGATCGGGACAGAATATTATCTGTTAAGTATCGTTGCGGACCGGCCGGTGGATACAGCGGATATCGTATATCTGGGAATCCTTAAGAACCTGAGCAGTATTTATGAAGAAAGAAGTAAAATGTTAAGACAATATATGGCAGCTCTGGCAGTCTTACTCGTGATCGGGGGACTGGCAGCTTTTCTGCTGTCCAGATATCTGACCAGCCCCATTGAACAACTGAATGATACTGCCGGAAAGATAGCCGGAGGAGATTTTGAAAAGAGAGCGGTCTACCGGGGAGCGGATGAGATCGGGGAACTTTCTTATAGCTTTAATCATATGGCTGACCGGCTGGTGCGGCAAATGGAGCAAAAAGAACTGGAAGCAAAACAGCAGGAGGACTTTACTGCGGCCTTTGCACATGAACTGAAGACCCCGCTGACCTCCATTATCGGTTATGCGGATATGCTGAATTCCTATGAAATGACGGAGCAAGAACGGGGAGAGGCAGCCTATTATATTTTTACCCAGGGAAAACGCCTGGAGAGTCTGTCTCATAAATTATTGGAACTGGTGGCAATGGACAGGCAGGAGATGGAGGTCAAGAAGATAGTTACCAGGGATCTGGAGGAAAATATCAGAGAAACCATGCGTATCCCTTTTGAACGAAAAAGAATCAGGGGAAAGATCAGCCTGGAGAAAGGCGTGATCTACGGAGACAGGGATCTGTTATTGTCTCTGTTGTACAATCTTCTGGACAATGCTGTAAAGGCAGTGGATGAAGACGGTTTTATCCTGATGAAGGGCAGAAAGCTTCCGAAGGGGTATGAGATCAAAGTCGTGGATAACGGCAGAGGAATCCCACAGGATGAAATCGCAAGAATTACAGAGGCGTTTTATATGGTAGATAAGTCCAGATCCCGCAAGGAGGGTGGAGCCGGTATCGGAATGGCGCTTTGCCAGAAGATCATTACACTGCACCGGGGAGAGATAAAAATAGACAGCAAATTGGGAGAGGGCACTGTGATGCGTCTGTATTTTCCGGAAAAAATGAAATTAAAATGAGGAGTAAAATGAAAAGAACGGATAAAAAAATCAATAAAAATGTACTGTTATGTATAGGTACTTTATTCCTTCTGATTGTCTGTGCGTTCATTACTCCCGGACTGTTGCTCGGAATACAGGATAAAAAGCGATTGACTCAGTCGGTCGGCATATCGAATGCAGAAATTGCAAATACGATCTGGCAGGAAAATTATGAGACAGATACGACGCTCAGGTTACAGAACCTGGCAAACGGACTGGCCGGCGGAAAACAATATTACGTGTCAAAACAAAACATAGATCAGAACGAGGAAGGACAGATAGCGGATATTATTGATAAGTATGTGATCAGTGCGGAATGGAATTATATCTTACAGGATATCGGCTTGCTTCCGGAAGAGTATGTCTATAAAGAGGGTCTGCATAATGCTTCTGTCTGCAAATATATCCTATATGATGAAAAATTTACAGACGGTGTAGCTATTATGTCATATGATATTAAGCTACAGATACATGAGGATGCGAATAGCAGTGTCAATATGGAATTTATCATTGATTCAGAGACCGGAACGTTATATGCACTGAAAATGATTCTGGAGGATGAAACGGAGACACTTACCTGGGAGGATATGGGTATCGATAAATTTACACTCTATGATTATAGCATTTTCTTTTTGCAGGACTATTATACCTATGATGCAACCGGTGTGACCAATATTGAGATACAGGAAAATGAAAATGTCCTGATGGATGATAGTGCTGTAAAAGAGCCGCAGACACAGAACACAGGTGGTGATGTTGACGGATACATAGATCCGGACAATATGGATAAGTATGGTTTCCGGTTGGTTTATGGAACGGATCATCTGGAATTTCGTCTGGATCTGTTGAATGCATCGAAGGGAGAACTGGACAAAGGAGCTGGATTTGTCATGGGCATCCGGGAGATAGAAGAATTGATTCCGGATTTTCTCCCGGAGAATTTTTGAAGTGATCCGGATGACAGAAAAAGGAATAGAACTGTATCGGCTATCATAAAAATATAGGGAATCACGTAACCGCACAGGTATTACATTCCGAATAGGTTTAGGCCTGTGTCGTTACAAAAAAAGTCAGGAGAGACAAAAAATGATGACACCGGGCAAGGTGCTGCAACAGGTGGATGAAATCATATGGGGACCCTGGCTTATTTTTTTATTGCTGGGAACCGGGTGTTATCTGATGATCCGGCTGCGATTTTTGCCGATTGTGAATTTGGGTGCTGCACTACGGGCGGTATTCGGACGGGAAAGCCGTAAACGTAATGAGCCGGATGATAGAACCGGCGTTTCTTCCTTTGCCGCACTGACCACGGAACTTGCCGCAACGATCGGAACAGGGAATATCGTAGGAGTGGCAACGGCAATGGTACTGGGTGGCCCCGGAGCACTATTTTGGATGCTGTTGTCCGGTGTGATCGGCCTGTCCACCAAACTGGTGGAAAGTACCCTGTGCGTCCGGTACCGGATCCGGAATGCGAAGGGAAATCTTGTGGGCGGTCCAATGTATGTCTTACAGAATGTCTTTCCCTATCACAGAGTTGGGAAAATGCTGGCCTATTCTTTTGCGATATTTGCGGTATTGGCTTCTTTTGGTATGGGGAATATGACGCAGGGGAATTCCATCGCACAGGCTCTGCAGGAGACCTGGCATGTGAAACCGGTGGTGACGGGGCTTGTCTTAAGTGCTGTTACCATGCTGGCGATCTTCGGCGGAATCGGGATGATCGCCGGAGTGACAGAATATCTGGTGCCGTGCATGGCTGCGTTTTATCTGTTCGGAACGGGAATGGTGATTTTTACTCATTTTCAGAATCTGCCGACAGGAATATTGCAAATCGTGTACGGCGCTTTCTGCCCGGAGTCTGTCGTGGGAGGTATGGCAGGATTCGCTGTTTCCACAATGAACAGTGTGCATTATTCCGCAAGGGCGGCAATGAGATACGGAGTCTCCAGAGGAGTGTTCTCTAATGAAGCGGGGCTGGGAGCAGCCGGAATCAGTGCAGCCTGTGCGGATACACAGGATCCGGTGCGGCAGGGATATATCAGTATGACCGGCGTATTCATTGATACGATCGTGATCTGCACGTTAACGGGATTTGCGATTGCGACCAGTGGGGTATTGGGACAGACGGATGCAGGCGGTGAACTGTTGAACGGAACTGCGCTCATGCTTACGGTGTTTTCTTCGACCTTCGGAAAGGCAGGCGCAGGGCTTTTGACCATTTCCATTGTGATGTTTGCGTTTGCGACAATCATTGCATGGGAATATCAGGGAGAGAAGGCGTTTGAATATCTGAGCGGCGCTTGTGAGAAGACGAAGTGGTATCGGCTGGCGTACACAGCGGCAGCCTTTCTGGGAGCGGTGTGTTCTCTGGAGGTCGTGTGGGATTTCTCGGATATTTGTAACGGACTGATGGCGGTTCCGAATCTGCTTATGATTCTTACTTTATCCCGGGAAACCTGCTTTTTCATTAGAGAATATAAATTCAAAATTTAATAAAATCATAGATATATTTATGAATCATCTATCGCTATTTTAATTGTTTTCTATGGCATAAATCATAAAAAATAATGATTGAAGCGGCGCTCACACCGTGATATGATAAATACGATAAAGCTGCCCGCGTCTATTGCAGAGAATGAGACCGGACAGTTGTTTTGTGCAGTTTAAAAACAGGAGTGAGATTATGAGCAAGACTATTGAAAACTTTTTAAGATATGTGAAGATCGATACCCAGTCTTCTGAGGAAAGTACCACAATTCCCAGTACGATGAAACAGCATGATCTGGCGAAGCTGTTAGTAGCAGAACTCGAGGCGATGGGCGCAACAGAGATTACTTACGATAAGGAACATTGTTATGTATATGCCACGATCCCTGCGTCCGCAGGCTGTGAGAAGGCACCGGTGTTAGGATTTATCTCTCATATGGATACCTCTCCGGCGGTAACGGATACCAATGTAAAGCCCCGGATCGTAGAGAAGTATGACGGAAAAGATATTGTGCTGAATGAGACAGAGAATATCGTGATGAAAGTGACAGACTTCCCGGAGCTGTTAAATTACATCGGGAAAGATTTGATCGTTACGGACGGGACCACTTTGCTTGGGGCGGATGATAAGGCCGGTGTGGCTGAGATCATGACGATGGCAGAGGAACTGCTTCTGCATCCTGAGAAAAAGCATGGCAGGATCAGGATCGGGTTTACACCGGATGAGGAAGTCGGTGCCGGAGCAGACTATTTTGATGTGAAATTGTTCGGAGCGGATTATGCGTATACCGTGGACGGCGGTGCTCTGGGAGAACTGGAATATGAGAACTTCAATGCGGCCGGAGCAAAGCTTCATGTCTACGGCAGAAGCGTACATCCCGGTTCCGCCAAGGGTAAAATGAAGAATGCCATGCTGATTGCACAGGAATTCCAGAGCCTGCTGCCGGTAGAACAGAATCCTATGTATACGGAAGGCTATGAAGGATTTTTCCATCTGGATGCGATGCAGGGGAATGTGGAAGAAGTTGTTGCCGATTATATCATCCGTGATCATGACAGACAACTGTTCGAACAGAAAAAGGAAATGTTCTTATCCTGTGCCGATTTCCTGAACCGGAAATGCGGTGAGGGAACGGTCGTAGTGGATATGAAGGATTCTTACTACAATATGCGCGAGATCATGGAACAGCATATGCACCTGATCGACAATGCAAAGGCGGCTATGGAAGAGCTTGGAATCGAACCAAAGATTTCTCCGATCCGCGGAGGAACCGATGGCGCCAGACTGTCCTTCATGGGACTTCCCTGTCCGAACCTGTGTACCGGTGGGGAGAATTACCATGGCAGATATGAGTATGCATGTGTGCAGTCCATGGAAAAGACGACGGAACTTTTGATTGCGATTGCGGCCAAATACGCAAATCGTTAATTGCAGACATTGGGGAAATATAAATACGCAATTTTAATTTTGCAACGTTACATCAACGATAAATAGGAAATGTCAGTGCAGAAAAACTGATTTAGAAAGGCAATACTTTGTAATATGACGAATGTAACACAAATGAATGAAACCGAAAGACAGTATTATTTCATGGAGAAAGCATCCGGTCACGTGGCGAAGCTGGGAGAAGAGTTGGGCAGAAAGCCTACCTGCTGTGTCACAACCTTCGGGTGTCAGATGAACGCCAGAGATTCCGAGAAACTGGTGGGCATCCTGGAAAAAGTCGGTTATGAGATCATCGAGGATGAAAATGCGGATTTTGTAATTTACAATACCTGTACCGTCAGAGACAATGCCAATCAGCGTGTCTACGGACGGCTTGGCGTATTAAACGGCTATAAGAAGAAAAATCCACACATGAAGATCGCACTGTGCGGATGCATGATGCAGGAGCCTTCTGTCATTGAGAAGATCAAGACAAGCTACCGTTTCGTGGATCTGATTTTCGGAACCCACAATATTTTCAAATTCGCAGAGCTTTTAACGTCCCTGTTTGAAAACGAGGGAATGATCATTGATATCTGGAAGGATACGGACGAAATCGTGGAAGACCTTCCGGTGGAGCGAAAGTATTCCTTCAAATCCGGGATCAATATTATGTTTGGCTGCAACAATTTCTGCAGTTACTGCATCGTGCCGTATGTCCGGGGCAGAGAGCGCAGCCGTAATCCCAAGGATATCATCCGTGAGATTGAAAATCTGGTAGCAGACGGCGTGGTGGAGATCATGCTGCTCGGTCAGAATGTAAATTCCTACGGCAGGAATCTGGAGGAGCCCATCACTTTTGCACAACTGTTGCGGGAAGTGGAGAAAATCGAGGGCCTTGAGAGAATCCGCTTTATGACCTCGCATCCCAAGGATCTGTCGGATGAACTGATCGAGGTGATGAAGAACTCGAAAAAGATCTGCCGTCATCTGCATCTGCCCCTGCAGTCCGGTTCCACGAAGATATTAAAAGCCATGAACCGCAGATATACCAAGGAACAGTATCTGGAGCTGGCGGAGAAGATCCGCAGAGAGATTCCGGATATGGCCATCACTACGGATATCATCGTAGGCTTCCCGGGAGAGACGAAGGAGGACGTGGATGATACCATCGATGTGATCCGCCGTGTAAAATATGACAACGCCTTTACCTTTATCTATTCCAAACGTACCGGAACCCCGGCGGCCGCTATGGAACAGGTACCGGAAGAACAGGTAAAAGAGCAGTTTGACAGAGTGCTTAAGACTGTACAGGAGACTGCAAGAGAACAGGTGGGCAGATATGAAGGACAGATCACGGATGTACTGGTGGAAGAGATCAATGAGAATGACAGCTCCCTCGTAACCGGCAGGATGTCCAACAATACACTGGTGCATTTCCCCGGAGATGCTTCCCTGATCGGAAACATCGTGAAGGTATCCCTGGATGAGTGTCACGGGTTCTACTACATGGGTCATATTGTTCGTTCATAGTAAGTATTCGTGACTGCTTGCAGGCAAGGAAGGCAAAAGGAATAAAGAAATGGAAGTACAAGAAAAGAAAAAACAGATGAAGCTGCAACAGGACATGTCCTGGAAAATGTACCGGATTCTGACGCTAACAGCAAGCATTGCCAACCTGATCGGCACAATCAGTAATTTTTTATTGCATGGTTTTGAAACGCCGACGACTATTTGCGGTATCTGTTTTTTAGCGGTTCTGATTACAGGCACAATCGGACTTTTGTGCCATAAAGTCCAGGCACCTGCCGTAATCATTATTTTACTGGCAGGCTGGATAGAATTCCCATATTTGTATTACTGTTACGGAAATACTACGATCGTGTATCTGGTGCTCGGAGTTGTCGCAATGGCTGTATTTTTTCCGAGACGCATGGTGATCGTTTCCTTTACCGTTATGCTCATGGAATATCTGTTTATTATATTATATTCCAGCGAAAATTCTGTGAGGTGGAGGCAAATGGATGAAGTTACTATGTTTGGCTCTACCATAGGCTCCCTGCTGATTGTTGCGATATCAGTATTTATGATTATTTATGTACTGATTCGCAGTTATGAGAGACAGCAGGAACAATTGATTGCACTTAGTGAGAATCTGGAATTTGCCGCGAACCATGATCCACTGACCAAATTGTACAACCGCAGGTATCTGGTACAGCTGATGGAAGAGTGGATGCATACGCCGGGCAAGAATTTCTGGATCATTCTCCTGGATGTAGATGATTTCAAGGCGGTCAATGATACTTATGGGCACGGATATGGAGATGATGTACTGAGAGAAGTCGGGAGACTGATGCTGCATGAAATGGAAGACAAGGGAATCGCATCCCGCTTCGGCGGCGAAGAGTTCATGCTGGTATTTGAAGCAGATGACAGAGAACAGGCTCTTTTCACCTTTCAAAAGATTCAGGAAGGACTGCTTGCTTATTCCCGGATGACCAGACAGACGGATATTACCATCAGTGGCGGGCTGGAACGCTACGTGGCGGAAAAACAGCTGGATCTGCTGTTCACTTCGGTAGATCATAAATTATATGCTGCAAAGAATGCCGGAAAGAACAGAATTGTGGAATAAATAAAAAAAACTTGCAAAGGAAATGAAATAGAGATAAGATAGGACACGCGTGACTTTATAAAAATTTTATAAAGTCATGCGGGTCTTATTTTTTACTGACGCAAAAAAGCGTCTGCGGAATGGAGAATGTTATGGAAAAATTGAAACCGAAGCTTTTCTCTGTGATGAAAAGCTACACGAAAGAACAGTTTGTAAAAGACGTGATCGCAGGTATCATCGTTGCAATCATTGCACTTCCTCTGTCCATTGCACTGGCACTGGCAAGCGGAGTGACCCCGGAAAAGGGTATCTACACAGCAATCACCGCCGGATTTGTCATTTCTTTTCTGGGCGGAAGCCGTGTACAGATCGCGGGACCTACCGCGGCGTTTGCCACCATTGTAGCCGGTATTGTGGCGAAAAACGGCATGGACGGTCTGATCATCGCCACACTTTTGGCAGGTGTGATCCTGATCCTGATGGGACTTCTGCGGTTAGGCAATCTGATCAAATTTATCCCTTATACGATTACCACCGGTTTTACTTCCGGTATCGCTGTGACGATTTTCATCGGTCAGATCAAGGATTTCCTGGGGCTTACGATCGTAAGTGAAGAACCCCTGATCGAGACTATGGATAAGCTGAAAGCAGTATTTCAGTTTATTTCTACGACAAATTTGCAGGCATTGCTTGTAGGTGTGGTTAGCTTATTGATTCTGATCCTGTGGCAGTATCTGCCAGGATTCTGTAAGAAGATTCCCCCTTCCCTGATCGCCGTACTGGTCGGAAGTGCCATGGTGGCGCTGCTTAACATGAACGTGAATACCATCGGGGATCTGTATGAGATTTCCAATAAACTGCCGACGATTTCTCTGCCTGCTTTCAGTCTGAAGACGGTGCAGAACGTGTTGCCGGATGCCTTTACCATCGCCATCCTTGCGGCCATCGAGTCTCTGCTTTCCTGTGTAGTGGCAGACAGCATGGTGAACAGCAGACACCGTTCTAATATGGAGCTGATTGCACAGGGCGCCGGTAATATTACTTCCGCGCTGTTTGGTGGTATTCCGGCTACGGGAGCGATTGCCAGAACTGCTGCCAATGTGAAAAACGGCGGACGTACTCCTATCGCCGGTATGGTACATTCCGTAACCTTATTATTGATTTTGGTGGTACTGATGCCTTATGCGGCACTGATCCCTATGCCTACCATTGCGGCAATCCTGTTCATGGTGGCTTATAACATGTGCGACTGGCGGAAGTTTGTGGGTCTGTGCAAGACTGCACCCAAGAGTGACATTATTGTACTGGTGACGACCTTTGTCCTGACCGTGGTATTCGACCTGGTAGTAGCTATCGAAGTAGGTATTCTGCTGGCAGCGATTCTGTTCATGAAGCGTATGAGCGACGTGACCGAGGTGGAAGGCTGGAAGTATGTGGATGACGAAGATGATGCAGACAGCCTTTCCTTAAGAGTGGTGCCTCATAATACTATGGTCTATGAAGTAAACGGACCGCTGTTCTTCGGTGCGGCAGACAAGATCCTGAAGATCACGCTGGACGAGAAGATGAACTGTCTGGTACTGCGTATGCGCAGCGTGAGTGCAATCGATGCCACTGCCATGCACAATCTGGAACAGCTGTATGCGGATTGTAAAAAGAAAAATATCCAGATCATCCTGTCCCATGTAGGAGAGCAGCCCATGCATGTCATGGAGAAGAGCGGTTTCTTAGACAAGGTTGGCAGAGAGAATGTATGTGCACATATTGATGACGCGCTGGTCCGTGCCGCACAGCTTGGATAATACCTTGATAAGTGGAAAAACTATCAATTTGAAGACCGGTTCTTTAATTTACAACCTCAATATTTTGTGCTAAGATAGATGCGGATACGCAAGCTTTTGCGTGTCCGCTTTCTTGTAGTGTGCCTGACGGTGCACATGCTTATATACAGAACAGGAGATAGTCATGGCTGAACTGACACCAATGATGCAAAAATATATGGAGACGAAGGAGCAGTATAAGGACTGCATCCTTTTTTATCGTCTGGGAGACTTTTACGAAATGTTCTTTGATGATGCGGTGATTGCATCCAAGGAGCTTGAAATTGCACTGACAGGGAAAAGCTGCGGGCTGGAAGAGAGAGCACCGATGTGCGGCGTTCCGTATCATGCGGTGGAGACTTATTTGGCAAGGCTGGTCAGCCGTGGTTATAAAGTAGCCATCTGTGAACAGGTGGAGGATCCGAAGCTTGCCAAGGGACTGGTGAAGAGAGAAGTAATCCGTGTGGTGACACCCGGAACGAATCTGGATATGCAGTCACTGGATGCAGGCAGGAATAATTATCTGATGAGTATTGCCTATACGCCGAACGGCATCGGTATTTCCGCAGCGGATGTAACGACCGGTGATTATTATGTGACCGAAGTGGAAGATTTAAAGAAACTGAAGGATGAACTGATGAAGTATGAGCCTTCAGAGATCATCTGCAATGAGGCATTTCTGGTCAGCGGTTTTGATGTGAATGATTTAAGATCCCGTTTACATATTTCTGTAAATGCACTGGAATCGCATATGTTTGACGATGATGGCTGCAGACGGATCCTTATGAAACATTTTAAGGTAAATACATTGATCGGACTGGGCGTTGAGGAATTTCCGACGGGAATTCTGGCTGCCGGATCATTGCTGCAATATTTGTATGATACACAGAAAACAGATATGGAGCATTTTACACATATTTACCCGTATCTTACCAGCAAGTATATGCTTTTGGACAGCTCCACCAGAAGGAATCTGGAACTGACGGAGACTTTGAGAGAAAAACAAAAGAGGGGTTCTCTTTTGTGGGTGTTAGACAAGACGAAGACTGCAATGGGCGCCAGACTGCTGCGCAGCTATATCGAACAGCCGCTGATAGAGAAGGAGGAGATGGAGAAACGCCTTGATGCGATCTCAGAATTGAACAAGGATGCAATTTCCAGGGATGAGATCAGGGAGTACTTAAATCCTATCTATGATTTGGAACGTCTGCTCAGTAAGGTGACTTATAAAACGGCAAATCCGAAAGACCTGATTGCTTTCAGAAATTCTCTCGAGATGCTTCCGCCGATCAAGACGGTGCTGGAAACATTTCAGAAAGAAGAACTTTCGGAAATCAGGGAGCAGATCGACGGACTGGAAGATATCTACCGGCTGATCGACACGGCAATCAAAGAAGAACCGCCGATCTCTATCAGAGAGGGCGGCATTCTGAAGGACGGTTTTGATGAGACGATAGATCATCTTCGCCGTGCCAAAAGCGACGGGAAACAGTGGCTTGCGCAGCTGGAGGAAGAGGACAGGGAACGTACCGGGATTAAAAACCTGAAGATTAAATATAACAATGTATTTGGTTATTTTTTTGAGGTGACAAATTCCTACAAGGATCTTGTGCCGGAAGATTATATCCGTAAGCAGACACTGGTGAATGCGGAAAGATATACAACACCGAGACTGAAGGAACTGGAAGACACCATTACCAATGCGGAAGATAAACTTCAGACATTAGAGTATGATGCTTTCTGCAAGATCAGAGACACCATAGCGCAGGAACTGGTAAGGATTCAGAATACCGCAAAGGCGATTGCAAAACTGGATGTCTATGCTTCACTGGCGTTCGTGTCGGAACGTAATCATTATGTACGTCCGAAGTTAAATGAAAAAGGTGTGATCGATATCAAGGACGGCAGACATCCCGTGGTGGAGCAGATGATCACGAATGATATGTTTATCTCCAATGATACTTATCTGGACAATGGCAATCATTGTATCAGCATCATCACCGGTCCGAATATGGCGGGAAAATCCACTTATATGCGTCAGACGGCACTGATCGTCCTGATGGCGCAGATCGGCTGCTTCGTTCCGGCCAGAAGTGCCAATATCGGCATCGTGGACAGAATTTTTACCCGTGTCGGCGCATCGGATGATCTGGCCAGCGGACAGTCCACGTTCATGGTGGAGATGAATGAAGTAGCGAATATTTTGCGGAATGCAACTTCCAAGAGCCTTCTGATCCTGGATGAGATCGGCAGAGGTACCTCCACGTTTGACGGCCTTAGCATTGCCTGGGCGGTGATCGAACATATCAGCAATCGCAAGCTTTTGGGAGCAAAGACATTATTTGCGACACATTACCATGAACTGACCGAACTGGAAGGCAAGATAAACAATGTCAACAACTATTGTATTGCGGTCAAGGAATGTGGGGACGATATTGTATTCCTGCGTAAGATCGTCAAAGGCGGTGCGGACAAGAGCTACGGTATCCAGGTAGCAAAGCTGGCAGGTGTGCCGGATATGGTTATTGACCGTGCAAAAGAGATCGTGGAACAGTTGTCCGATAATGATATCACGGAAAAAGTGCAGAGCATTGCCGTTGACAATAAAGGTGAGGGAAAAGCGAAGAAACAGCCGAAATATGACGAAGTGGATCTGGCACAGATGTCTCTGTTTGACACGGTGACCGATGAAGATGTCCTGAAGGAGCTGATGGACATCGAAGTGACGACGCTGACACCGTTGGATGCACTGAATACCTTGTACAGATTGCAGAATAAGCTGAAAAACCGCTGGAACGGATAAGGAAAAGGAAGGATACTATGGGAATACATGTACTGGACTCCCGGACAATCGATCGGATCGCTGCCGGTGAGGTGGTAGAGAGACCGGCAAGCGTGGTGAAAGAGCTGGTGGAAAATGCAATCGATGCCGGATCCACCGCAATTACGGTAGAAGCAAAGGAAGGCGGCATTGAATTTATCCGCGTGACGGATAATGGCTGTGGAATCGAGAGGGAGCAGCTGCCGACTGCATTCCTGCGGCATGCTACCAGTAAAATCGAAGATGCGGATGATCTGAATCATATTGCAAGTCTGGGGTTCCGCGGTGAGGCATTATCCAGTATCGCAGCGGTATCGCGTGTGGAGATCATTACCAAGCGAAAAGAGCATCTTACGGGTACCCGTATGGTGTTAGAGGGGGCAAAGGAACAATCCATCGATGAGATCGGGGCACCGGACGGTACGACCTTCCTTATGCGTAACCTGTTTTTCAACACGCCGGTACGCCGTAAGTTTTTAAAACAGCCTGCTACGGAGGGCAGTTATATCACAGACCTGATGGAGCATCTGGCACTTTCCAGACCGGATATTTCCTTTAAATTCGTACTGGGGAATCAGACCAGATTCCATACTTCCGGTAACGGAGATCTGAGGGAAGTTATCTACCGGATCTATGGCAGGGAGATCGCGGCTAATCTGGTGCCGATCCAGATCGAAGAAAACGGAATCAAGATAGAAGGATATCTCGGCAAACCGGTACTGGTACGTTCCAACCGTAATTTTGAGATTTATTTTATCAATGGGCGGTTTATCAGAAGCGGTGTCATTGCCAAAGCTATCGAGGAGGGCTATAAGCAATATCTGATGCAGCACAAATTTCCACTTTGTGTGCTGCACATTACCATGGATACGGAGACTGTGGATGTGAATGTGCACCCTTCCAAGATGGATGTGAGATTTTCTGACGGTATGGCCTTTGCCAGAATGCTCAGTGAAAAAATTGCAACGACGCTCAGAAACCGGGAAATGATACCGGATGCTTCCTTAGAGGATGAAAAAGCAGTTCAGAAAAAGGAACAGGAAGACAGAAAAGCTTCCTGGAAAGAGCACACACCGGAAGTGTTCGAAAAAAAGAGAGAAGAAAACTATCGTGTCATGGAAGCAGCAAAATACGAAGCTGTGCCCAAAGACCGGAAAGAATTTATACAAAAACCGGTATGGCAGGAAACGCATACGGGTGTACAGACCAGTATTCTCAGCACGGCATCTGTTGGAAAACCGGCAGAAAACGTGGCGAAACCAGTACCGGAAGATTCTCCGGAAACAAAGAAAATGGCTGCAACAGAGCAGGAGAATGATTTCTTTGTGGAAGCAGTCGAAAAACCAGCCTTGGACAATCCGGTAGCCTCTGCTGCAATAGCAGCGACCGACACAGCATCAGCAGCTACTGCGGAACCGGAGATAACAAATGCAGAACAGTTGAATCTGTTCGAAGAGAAATTGCTTTCCATGCAGAACCGCAGCCGTTACCGGATCATTGGACAGGTATTCGATACCTACTGGCTGATCCAGTTTGAGGATAAATTGTTCATTATCGACCAGCATGCGGCACATGAGAAAGTAAAATACGAGCGGCTGATGAAACGGTTCCATGAAAAGAGCGTAGTTTCACAGCGCCTGATGCCACCGATCATCGTCAGCCTGACGGGACAGGAAGAGAGTATTCTTCATACCTACGAGGAGGCCTTTGCACAGTTGGGATTTGAAATTGAGTCTTTTGGCGGCAATGAATACGCCCTGCGCAGCGTGCCTGTGGATCTCTATGGATGCAGCGAGAGAGAGCTTTTCCTTGCGGTGTTGGATGAATTGTCCCAGGAGACCGGCAACCGCGGCAGCTTCCAGGTCATTGAAGAAAAGATCGCCTCCATGTCCTGCAAAGCGGCTGTGAAGGGAAATAACCGTTTAAGTTTTCAGGAAGCGGAGAAGCTGATCGATGAATTACTGACATTAGAGAATCCTTATAATTGTCCGCATGGCAGACCTACGATCATTACCATGACGGAGACAGATCTTGAGAAGAAATTTAAGAGGATAGTATAGAGGACAGATAATATCATGGAGAATAAAAAAAGACCTCTGGTGGTGCTGACCGGACCGACAGCCGTGGGGAAGACCAAGCTTTCCATTGCTTTGGCAAAGGCGATAAACGGAGAGATCCTGTCGGCGGACTCCATGCAGGTATATAAACATATGGATATCGGATCGGCGAAGATCCGGCCGGAGGAGATGCAGGGAGTTCCCCATCATCTGATCGATATTCTGGAACCTTGGGAAGAATTCAATGTAGTGGTATTCCAGAAGAGGTGTCTGGAGTGTATGGAGCAGATCTACGCAAACGGACATATTCCCATTCTTGTGGGCGGTACCGGATTTTATATTCAGGCAGTGCTCCGCAGTATTGATTTTACGGAAAATGAAGAAAACACGGAGTATCGTGAGGGATTGGAACGGATTGCCAGGGAACAGGGGCCGGAGATCCTGCATGAGCAGCTGAAAAAAGTAGACCCGGTATCTGCGGAGAATATTCATGCCAATAATGTCAAACGTACGATCCGGGCACTGGAATATTATGAACTGACAGGGGAACCGATCTCAGCACATAACGAGAGAGAAAAAGAGCGTGTCAGTCCGTACAATTTCAGCTATTTTGTATTGACGGATGACAGGGAAAAACTTTATGCGCGTATCGAGACCAGAATTGACGAAATGTTGTCGGAAGGTCTCGTGGACGAAGTGAAGCAGCTGAAGGAAATGGGCTGTCACAGAGGAATGGTATCCATGCAGGGACTCGGCTACAAAGAGATTCTTGACTATCTGGACGGAAATAATAGCCTGGAGGAAGCTGTTTATACCTTAAAACGCGACACCAGACATTTTGCCAAAAGGCAGTTAACTTGGTTTCGTAGGGAAAAAGAAGTTACCTGGATCAATAAAGAAAAATTTGACGATAACGAAGAAAAAATATTGCAATACATGTTGCGTAAATTGAGGGAAAAAGAGATTGTTTCCGAATAAATTGCGCAAAAGACAAGGAGAGTTTTATGAGTTTTTTGAAAAACGACAATGAAGAAATTTATTTATCTATGGGAATCAGTAAAACGGTATACGATTACGGCTGTGCTATTGAAAAGAGCCTGCGTGAGCGTTTTGACGAAGTAGATCAGACGGCCGAATACAATCAGCTGAAAGTCGTAAGGGCTATGCAGCAGAATCAGGTGAGCGAGGCATGCCTGTTAGGAACTACCGGTTATGGATATAATGACTTGGGAAGAGATACGCTGGAGGCAGTCTATGCGGCAGCCTTTCATACAGAGGATGCACTGGTACGCCCCCAGATCACCTGCGGCACGCATGCACTTGCTTTGGCACTAATGAGTAATTTAAGACCGGGAGACGAACTGTTGTCTCCGGTGGGCAAACCTTATGACACGTTGGAGGAAGTGATCGGTATCCGCCCTTCCAAAGGTTCCCTGGCAGAGTACGGAGTCACCTACAGACAGGTAGATCTGCTGCCGGACGGAAGCTTTGATTACGATCGTATCCGGGACAGCATTAATGATAAAACACGCGTGGTTACGATTCAGAGATCCAAAGGCTATCAGACCAGACCTACATTATCTGTGCAGCGGATCGGTGAACTGATCGCTTACATTAAGGGGATCAAGCCGGATGTGATCTGTATGGTGGATAACTGTTACGGAGAATTTGTGGAGACGATCGAGCCCTCCGATGTCGGAGCGGACATGATCGTCGGTTCCCTGATCAAAAACCCCGGCGGCGGACTTGCGCCGATCGGAGGTTATATCGCCGGAAAAAGGGAGTGCGTGGAAAACGCGGCATATCGTCTGACTTCTCCCGGACTCGGCAAGGAAGTAGGAGCGTCTCTCGGTATCCTGAAGGACTTCTATCAGGGATTTTTCCTTGCTCCCACAGTGACGGCAGGAGCACTGAAGGGTGCGATCTTTGCCGCAAATGTGTATGAAAAATTGGGATTTGCAGTAGTGCCGAACGGCAGTGAGAGCAGACATGATATCATCCAGGCTGTTACCTTCGGACAACCGGAAGGTGTGATCGGTTTCTGCCAGGGAATCCAGGCAGCGGCACCGGTAGACAGTCATGTAACTCCCGAACCTTGGGATATGCCGGGGTATGACGCACAGGTGATCATGGCAGCGGGTGCTTTCGTATCCGGCTCCTCCATTGAACTGTCCGCAGACGGACCAATCAAGCCTCCGTATGCGGTATATTTTCAGGGAGGACTGACCTGGCAGCATGCAAAATTCGGTATTTTAAAGTCTTTGCAGGCTCTGGTACAAAAAGGAATCGTGACAGAAGAGCGGATCCGCAATGCAATGTAATCGGATAACATACAAACATTTATGGAAAGCTACAGCGCACGGAATCCTTGGGAATCCTTGCAAATTGTGTAGAAAAAGCGCAAAATAAAATCTACTAAATTTGTGTACAGAAGACGTATTTTGTGATAGTATAAAAAGACGTATGGAAGGTGGACTTTCTCGGGGAGAGCCTGCCTGTCGCAGAAAAGTACACAAAAGAAAGAAGAGGAAACACCTTGAAAAGAGTGAACTGGGTTTTAATCGTCCTTGTTCTGATCGGATTTGTGATCGGAAGATTTATCGGGACTTATTTTGACGGTACCTTTCTGAATTATGGACAAAATTTCGGACTCAGCAGTCCGGTGGAACTGAATCTCGGATTTATCATTCTGACATTCGGGCTGCAATTTAACATCACAATTGCAAGCGTGCTTGGCGTGATTATTGCATTTGTAGTTTACCGTTTTATCCGTTAGGGCACATACGTCGGAGAAGGCAGAAGGAGACTTATGCCTGAAAAGAAAGTACAAGTGAATAAAAATCCGGAACTTCCGTATGAGAGATTCTTAAATTTCGGTCCGGAGAATCTGACCGAAGCGGAACTGCTCGCCATCATTCTGCGGACAGGCACCAGAGAACTTTCCGCAGTAGCACTTGCGGAAAAGGTATTGGCACTGGCTACTTATCCGAGAGAGGGACTCTTGGGACTGCATGATGTAAGTATCGAAGAATTGATGGAGATACGTGGTATCGGCATGGTCAAAGCGGTAAAGCTAAAGAGCATCGCGGAGCTTTCCAAGCGGATGAGCCGTGCAAAAGCGAGAACGGGAATCTGTTTTACCAGGGCAGATATGGTGGCGGAATATTTTATGGAAAAACTCAGACACCGGGACACGGAATGCGTGTACCTGCTTTGCCTGGATGCGAAGGGACAGCTGATCCGGGAGAAGAAGCTTTCCGACGGCAGCGTCAATATGGCATTGATTTCGCCGCGAGAAGTATTTCTGGAAGCATTGAAGGATAAAGCAGTAAACATTATTCTTGTACACAATCATCCGAGCGGAGATCCCACACCCAGCGGTTCCGACAAAGAACTGACGGCGAATGTGGCCGCAGTGGGGGAACAGATGGATATCCCGTTACTTGACCACATTATTATCGGGGATAACAGGTATACTAGCTTTAAAGAACAAAAATTATTGATATGATGAGAAAGGGACAACGACAGTGGCGAACAATGCATTCGGTATCGACCTTGGTACCAACAACATAAAAATCTATAATCGCAATGATGACAACATTATGATTGAGAAGAATATGATTGCCATCGAGAATAAAAATACGTTATTTGCGTACGGCAACTCTGCATTTGAAATGTATGAGAAAGCACCCGGAAATATTCATATTTCTTATCCGCTTTCCAATGGTGTGATTGCGGATATCAAAAATATGGAGACTCTGGTAAAATATTTTATCGGTGATCTGCAGAAGGGCAATACCAAGCCTTCCGATTTCTTCATTGCGGTTCCTACGGATGTTACCGAGGTTGAGAAGAGAGCATTCTATGATCTGATCAAGGGAGCAAATGTAAAAGCCAAAAAAATCATGGTAGTGGAGAAAGCGGTAGCGGATGGTCTGGGACTGGACATTGATGTGAAAAATTCCCAGGGTGTGCTGGTAGTAAATGTCGGTTATGAGACCACTGAGATTTCTATTCTGTCTCTGGGCGGTATCGTACTCAGCCGTCTGATCAAGGTAGGCGGTATGAAATTTGACGATGCGATCCGTGCGGCTGTCAGAAGAGAATTTTCCCTGATCATTGGCGGAAAGACCGCAGAGAATGTGAAGATTGCACTCAAAGAGTTAGAAGAAGAGGGCAAGGGAGCCATCGTATACGGCAGAGATATCGTGACAGGACTTCCGGTGGAACGCGAGATTCCGACAAAGATGGTGGACGAGTCCTTAGAGGAGCATTTTAACACGATTATTGACAATGTAAAGGTGATTCTGGAGAGAACGCCGCCCGAACTTGCAGCGGATATTTATCGTCATGGTATTTATCTGACCGGCGGTGCTTCCCAGGTAAGTCATCTTGCTGAGAGACTGGCAACCGGAACCGGACTGCATGTAAATGTAGCGGAGAATCCGCTGACCAGCGTGGCAACAGGTCTTGCCAAGATCATTAAAGATGACAACTATAAAACTGTAGCTTATGCAATTGAAGGGATGAGTAAATGAGCCCGGTCGTAAAAAGAAAAGGGGAGAGGTTTACTTTACCGAGTAAATATCTCCTTTTAATTTTAACTATTCTGTGCACCATTATGATGCTGGTGACTTTCGGAACCAATGTGTTTAACCGCCCATTTAACAGAGTGGTCGGTTATGTGATCGTTCCTTTTGAACAGGGAATTGCCAAAGCGGGAGAATGGCTGTCCAACCGTTCGGATGAACTGGTGCAGATCAGGACACTTCTGGCTGAAAACAGTGCGCTGAAGGAACAGGTGGCATCTCTTACCGAAGAGAATACGTTATTACAGCAGGACAAGTATGAACTGAATGAACTCAGAGGACTGTTGGAGCTGGACGAAGAATACGGAGACTATAACAAGATCGGTGCCAGGATCATCAGCCGGGATTCCGGCAACTGGTATTCTTCGTTTGTCATTGACAAAGGTTCCAATGACGGACTGGCGGATGATATGAATGTGATTGCGGACGGCGGTCTCGTCGGACGCATTACTTCTGTAGGACCGAACTGGTCCAGAGTGACATCGATTATTTCCGACAATTCCAATGTCAGCGGAATGACACTGGCGACCGGAGACAATCTGATCGTATCCGGCGATCTCCAACTGATAGCACAGGGAGTGATCACATTCAGTAAACTGGTGGACAGCAAGGATGCTGTTGCAGAGGGCGATAAAGTAGTAACCTCAGATATCAGTGACAAGTACCTGCCGAATATTCTGATCGGTTATATCAGTACCATTAACAAGGATACCAATAATCTGACAAAATCAGGATATTTGACACCTGTCGTGGATTTTGAGCATCTGAGCGAGGTGCTTGTAATCACAGATAAAAAACAGCAGGTACCTGACGGAGGAAGCGCGGATGGAGAATAACAGCAGCTTCCTCAGAAAAATTGTAGTACTTGGATTGATCCTTGTGTTTTTTGTTTTACAATGCAGCGTATTTAACAGTCTGGCACTGGGTGGAATCATTCCCAATCTGATGATTCTTCTGACCTCGTCCTTTGGTTTTATGCGAGGGGAAAAAGAGGGACTTTTGATCGGCTTTTCCTGCGGACTGTTATGCGATATCTTTTTTGGCAGCTTTCTGGGATTTTACGCCATGGTATTGATGTACATAGGATTTGTAAACGGGAAATTCAGCAGAATTTTTTATCCGGAAGACATTAAACTGCCATTGGCACTGATCGTAGTAAGTGATATTTCTTATGGATTGATATGTTACATTCTGATGTTTCTTTTGAGAGGACGTTTTCATTTCCCGTACTATTTTACAAGAGTGATCCTTCCGGAAGCACTTTATACGATTGTTGTTACGATTGTTTTGTATCCTCTGATTTTGAAGATCAATCAGAAACTTGAGGAAAAGGAAAAAAGGAGCGCACAAAAATTTGTTTCGTGAAATCAAAGATCACATTATCAATATTTTGACAAGCAGACTGACAGTGTTAACCATATTGTTTGTGTTTTTTGCCGGGGTATTGATCTATCGTTGTTTCCATCTGCAGATTATTAACGGAGAACAATATTTGAACGATTTTATTCTCCAGATTGAGAAGACGAGAGACCTTACCAGCACCAGAGGAAGGATTCTGGACAGGAATGGAAATGTACTGGCAGAAAACGAGCTGGCCTATTCGGTAAAAATTGAGGATGTATTTGAATCCAGCCGTAATAAGAATGCCAAAGTGAACGATGTGGTATATCGGCTGATCAAATTGATTGAAAAAAACGGTGACAGCGTAATTACGGATTTTAAGATCGTCATTGATGAGGACGGTGATTATGCGTATTCCGTAGATGGTACGGCGCTGCTTCGTTTTCAGGCGGATGTTCTGGGGTACCGGACGGTGGACAAGCTGACGGCTGAACAGAAAGCGATGACCGCACAGGAACTGATGGAATATTTGAGCCGTGTAAAAGGTTTTGCTATCGGAGAATATGAAGATCCGGAGGATACCGGCTCAGATTTTATCCCGGGAAAAGGATATACCAGGGAAGAATGGCTGCAGATGGTGACCATCCGTTATGCCATGAATCTGACCTCTTTCCGAAAATATGTGGGAACCACGGTGGCTGCCAATGTCAGTGAAGAGACGGTGGCTGTGATCATGGAAAATTCCGATCAGCTGGACGGCGTTTCCATTGTAGAAGACACGGTACGACATTACATAGACAGTAAATATTTTGCTCATGTCCTTGGGTATACAGGGAAAATTTCGTCTGAAGAACTGACACAGCTCAATGATCAGGTAGTAGCGGAAGGCGGAAGTGAAGATGCCTATACGATCAACGATGTGGTCGGTAAGAGCGGCATCGAATCCTACATGGAGACAACGTTGCAGGGTACAAAGGGCAGTGAGAAAGTCGTGGTAGATAATACCGGTAAGGTAATTACCATTCTGGAACGGAAAGAAGCGCAGCCCGGAGCAGATGTTTATCTGACCATAGATAAGGATCTCACAGAAGCTGTATATAACATCGTGGAGCAGAAACTGGCAGGTCTGGTATCCAGTAAAATTATCAATGCCAAGGAGTTTAATCTGCCGGAAAATGCCAAGAGCTCGTCCATCAAAATACCGATTTATGATGTGTATTTTGCGATGATCAATAATAATATTCTGGACAGAAAACATTTTGAGGCAGAGGATGCCGGTGAGACGGAAAAAGCTGTGTATGCGGCTTATCTGGAGTACAAGCAGGGAGTTTATGACAGACTGCAGCAGGAGTTTACGGAAGGGGCAACCCCTTACAATAAGCTATCCAAGGAATATCAGGTATACCAGAGTAATATCGTAAGCCTGTTACGCGAGGAAGGCATCATCATGAAAGAACTGGTGGATGACAATGATGCGACGCAGATTGCCTGGGCAAAAGACGAGGTCATCTCCCTGAAGGAATACCTCCAGTACTGCATTGCCATGAACTGGATCGATGTCAGCAAACTGGAACTGAACGATAAATATTCGGATTCTGCGGAGGTATATGACAAGCTGCTGGACTATACCATTGCAGCCATTGATCATACCACAGAGTTCCAGAAGCGTTTTTATAAATATATGCTCCTGAATGACAAAATCACCGGAAAACAGATCTGTATGCTCCTGTGTGAACAACAGGCGGCAGATATCCCGGCGGAGGACGAAGAAGCTCTTTATTCCGGAAGGATGTCTGCATATCAGTTTATGATGAACCGCATCACCAATCTGGAGATCACACCGGCACAGTTGGCACTGGATCCCTGCAATGCATCTGTTGTGATCACGGATGTCAATACCGGTGATGTGCTGGCAATGGTATCGTATCCCGGATATGACAACAATAAAATGGCAAATACAGTAGATGCGGAATATTATGCGCAGCTGAATGCGGACAAATCCAGTCCGCAGCTGAACTTTGCGACACAGTATAAGGCAGCACCGGGATCTACGTTTAAAATCGTATCTGCTACGGCGGGATTGATGGAAAATGTGATCAACCTGCAGTCGCGTGTAAATTGCGTCGGTACTTTTACAGAGATTACACCGTCTCCGAGGTGTTGGAGAATTTCCGGTCATGGTTATGAAAATGTGACATCCGCCATTAAGGATTCCTGTAACTACTTTTTCTACAATGTCGGTTATCAGCTGGCAACCAGGGGTGGAAGTTATGATGAACAGGGCGGTCTGGATACGCTGAAAAAATATGCTGATCTGTACGGACTGACGGATAAATCCGGTGTAGAGATCGGCGAATACGCTCCGGAGGTATCGACCAAGGACCCGGTACGTTCTGCAATCGGACAGGGCAGTAACAGCTACACCACGGTAGGACTTGCAAGATACGTCACAACGATTGCCAACAGTGGTACCTGCTATAACCTGACTTTGCTGGACAAGACTACGGATTCCCAGGGAAATCTGTTGAAAGAGTACCATGCAGAAGTCAGAAATCAGATTGATCTTCCACAGGAATACTGGAACGCGTTTCACCTGGGAATGCGTCAGGTGGTGGAAAACAAGGCATATTTCAGTGACCTTGCGGTAAACGCAGCCGGTAAGACCGGTACGGCGGAGCAGACGGCATCGAGACCTAACCATGCACTGTTCATCTGCTATGCACCCTATGAGAGTCCGGAGATTGCCATTGCCACCAGAATCCCGTTCGGTTATTCCTCAGATTATGCGGCACAGTTTACCAGAGATATTATCAAGTATTATTACGGACTTGCCGAAGAGGATGATCTGATCACAGGAACTGCCGATACACTGGATAATGCGGTATCCAACGAGATGTAACTATATTTTTAAAGACAGGTAAGAACAATGAAAGACGCAGTATTGATCAAAAGCTTTCCCAACGGAATCAATCTTGTGATGCGGGAAGATGCAGAAATGGAGGAAGTCCTCACGGAACTTGCAATGAAGTTCTCCGAGGCCAGAAACTTTTTCGGAACTTCCTGTGTAGCGCTTTCCATGGAAGGCAGAAAAGTGACGGAAGACGAAGAAATCAGGATTCTGGATGCCATCCGCAGCAACAGCAATGTCCGTGTTGCCTGTATTGTGGGACGGGACGAAGAAACGAACAAAAACTATATTAAGGCATTACAACACATGGAAAAGGTGTTTTCCACAGATAAAAAGCTGACCGGTGGGGACGAAGGACAGTTTTACAAGGGAACTCTGAAGAACCGGGAAGTAATCGAGACGGAGAACAGCATTGTCGTCCTGGGAGACGTATATCCCGGAAGTGCTGTGATATCCGCCGGCAATATCATCATCTTAGGCGGCTTGTATGGGGAAGCCTATGCAGGCGGCAGCGGAAGAGAGGATTGCTATATTGTAGCGCTTGAAATGGAGCCGGAAAGATTAAAAATCGGCGATTTCAAATATAAAACCAATGCGAAACAGTCGAAATGGGGAATCCGCCCCAAAGTACAACCGAAAATTGCACACCTGAAGAATGGGAAAATCGTATTTGATCCCCTTACCAAAGAATTACTGGATACTTTTTAAAAGAATCCAGGGGACGACAAAATATAACAGGAGGAATCCAAAATGGAACAAAACGTTTCCACGGAGAAGAAAAGCTCCGAAGTCATTGTCGTCACTTCAGGAAAAGGCGGTGTAGGTAAGACCACTACATCCGCAAACTTGGGAACCGGTCTTGCAAAAGCAGGCTGTAAGGTCTGCCTCATTGATACGGATATCGGGCTTCGCAATCTGGATGTTGTCATGGGTCTGGAAAATCGTATCGTGTACAATCTGGTAGATGTGGTAGAAGGAAATTGCAGAATCAAGCAGGCTCTGATCCGCGATAAGCGCCATCCGGGACTGTATCTGATGCCTTCCGCACAGACAAAAGATAAATCTGCGGTAACACCGGGACAGATGGTGAAAGTGATCGATCATCTCAGAGAGCAGTTTGACTACATCATACTGGATTGCCCGGCGGGAATCGAACAGGGATTTCAAAATGCCATTGCAGGTGCGGACAGAGCGCTTGTGGTAACGACACCTGAGGTATCTGCCATCCGGGATGCAGACCGTATTATCGGATTATTGGAAGCTAACGGATTTACCAGAATGGATCTGATCATTAACAGACTCCGCATGGATATGGTAAAGCGCGGAGACATGATGTCCGCTGAGGATGTCGTGGATATTCTGGCAATTCCCCTGATCGGAATTGTTCCGGATGATGAGAATGTGGTAATTGCAACGAACCAGGGAGAACCGCTGGTCGGAAGCGATACCCCGGCAGGAAAAGCGTACAGTAATATTGTGGAGCGTGTGCTGGGAAAAGAGATTCCGTTCCTGAATTTCGAAAAAGGGATATCTTTTTGGACAAAAGTGACCGGTATTTTTCGAAAAGCGTAGGAAGGGGGACGGAACATGAATATCAAGCATTTTTTTCACAGGAAAACTTCCTGTCAGGTTGCGAAAGACCGCCTGAAGATTCTGCTGATCTCAGACCGGGTGAATTGCTCCCCGGAGATGATGGAACTGATTAAGGCGGATATTACAAAGGTGATTTCCAAGTATATGCGGATTGATACGGATCATATGGAAATCGAGATACAGGCAAAGGGAAACAAAAGTGGGCGGAACAAAAGCCCCAGTCTGATTGCCAATATCCCGATCCTGGATCTTCAGAAGACCGCAAAAATGCCATGAGATAACAGAAAGGTCAATATAGATGTTTAAGAATTACAGGGTAAGAGATTATGATTTTAAATTAATACTATTGATACTGGCATTGTCAGCAATCGGTATCCTAACAATCGGCAGTGCGGAACCTGCCCAGCAGACCAAACAGATGGCCGGTGTAGCTGCGGGTATTGTGATCATGATTGCGTTGTCATTCTTCAATTATTCTGTCATTCTGAAGCTTTACTGGCTGATTTACATTGGCAATCTGGTACTGTTAGGTCTGGTAATCGCAATCGGCAAGGAAGGTAACGGAGCACAGCGCTGGCTTAAGATCGGTGGACTGCAATTTCAACCGTCAGAACTTGCAAAAATTTTATTGATTTTATTCTTTGCACAGTTTATTATGAAATATAAGGAAAAGATAAATACTTTTCGTGTAATTGCTTCGATTGCGGTATTAATGGTCATTCCCTGGATCATGGTCAAGGAACAGCCGGCGCTGTCTACCAGTATTGTACTGATTTTTATTTTCTGTGTGATTCTGTATACCGGAGGAATCAGTTACAAACTGATTTTTGGAGCGTTGGCGGTTGCGGTTCCGGCGATTGTTATTCTGGTATCGCTCGCGGTACAGCCGGACAGTACCATATTGGAGACCTATCAGAAAAACCGTATACTTGCGTTTGTCAATCCTGAGGAATATTCCACAGATCTTGCTTACCAGCAGATTAATTCCGTAACGGCAATCGGTTCCGGGCAGTTAGATGGTAAGGGGTATAAAAACAACGAGATCACATCTGTAAAAAACGGTAATTTCCTGTCTGAGGACGAAACCGATTTTATTTTTGCGGTGATTGGCGAAGAGTTCGGATTTAAGGGCAGTATCGTGGTGATCATTCTGTTGATGCTGACAGCGATAGAGTGTCTTTCCATTGCCGGAAAGGCGAAGGATATTGCGGGAACCATTATTGCAGCGTCCATGGGGGGACTGATTGCTTTCCAAAGCTTTGTAAATATCGGAGTAGCTACATTTGTCTTACCGAATACGGGACTTCCGCTTCCATTCGTAAGCTATGGACTGACGTCTTTGCTGAGTTTGTATATTGGGATGGGTATTGTACTGAATGTCCGCTTACAGGCGAAGCGAAGTTAGTGGAGTGTTGGGATAACCGTTGACCGGAAGGATGCAATACTTACATTTTATAGAGAAGAAGGGGTATACACTATGAATATTGCGCTGATCGCACATGATGCAAAAAAGAAATTGATGCAGAATTTCTGCATTGCATATCGCGGCATTCTGAGCAAAAACGAATTATATGCGACAGGTACTACCGGACGACTGATTGAAGAGGTTACGAATCTCAATGTCCATAAATACCTTGCCGGACATCTGGGTGGAGAGCAGCAGATTGGTGCGCAGATTGAGCACAATGAGATCGACCTGGTAATTTTTTTACGCGATCCTCTGGCACCCAAGGCACATGAGCCGGATGTTAGCAACGTCATGCGACTCTGCGATATGCATAATATTCCGCTGGCGACGAATCTTGCCAGTGCGGAACTGTTGATCAAGTCCTTAGACAGAGGAGATTTAGAGTGGCGTGAAATGTACAAATAAAATCCGTACGATGATAGCCTGCCTTTCGTTACTTGTGTGTGTGACACTGCTTACGGGATGCGGAAATGTATCCTATGCATTTCCCTATGATGTGAATTCCGATGTCAGCAGCTTTAATGTACTGGCAGGAACGGGGGCTGGAAAAACTGAGCCGTTTGCATCGGATCTGTGTGTCGTTACAGAGAATGTGACCGGCGACGGAAGCGTAGATATGTCACAGGCTTCCGCAGCTGTATTGTTTGACGTAAATAATAAAAAAGTGATTTATTCCAAAAACGCGCATGAACGGTTATATCCTGCCAGTCTTACTAAGGTAATGACGGCACTGGTAGCGTTACAGAATGCGTCCTTAGATACCGTGCTGACAGCAACGGATACGGTGAAAATCAATGAGTCTGGTGCACAGCTCTGCGGATTAAAACCGGGAGATACCATGACGTTAGATCAGGCGTTACATATTTTGCTGATGTATTCAGCCAATGATGCAGCTATGCTGATCGCAGAGAATATCGGCGGCAGCGTGGATCATTTTGTGGAAATGATGAATGAAGAAGCAAAGCGGATTGGTGCGACCAATACCAGTTTTGCCAATCCGCACGGTCTGTCGGATGACAACCACTATACTTCCGCTTATGATTTATATCTGATCTTTAATGAAGCAATCAAATATGATTCTTTTAACGAGATCATTCACATGACCAGCTATCAGACGACGTACTATGATAAAGACGGCAAAGCCAAAGAACTTACGGTGAATAACACGAACCGATTCTTAAGGGGAGATTTTCAGGCACCGGAAAATATTACGGTCATAGGTGGGAAAACCGGTACGACCAATGCCGCAGGGCATTGTCTGATCCTGTTGTCCCGGGATATCAACGGAGCCCCGTATATTTCCGTGATTCTGAATTCTTCGGCAAGCGATGTCCTGTATCCGGAAATGGTACAGTTACTGGAGCAAATCAACAAATAGATGTTGTTTTTTAAGGGTAGATAAACTATAATAAAGTAAATAGGTTGCGAGAAGTTCCTATAAATTTTACGACAGGAGGGTTACACCAATGGTTCAGTTGATTGTAGGCAAAAAGGGTAAGGGCAAGACAAAACAGCTGTTGGACAAAGTAAACAGCGAAGTGAAGGATATTTCGGGAAGTATCGTATATCTGGACAAAAGTACGAAACATATGTATGAACTGAACAACAAGGTGCGTCTGATTGACGTTTCCCGTTACATGATCGAGAATGAAAGCGAATTTATGGGGTTCGTAAGCGGTATTATTTCTCAGGATCATGATCTTGAACAGATGTATTTTGACAGCTTTTTGAAGATTGCGGCTCTGGAAGACAAGGACATTTCCGCAGTTGTCGAGAAACTGGACAGAATGAGTGATTTCTTCCAGGTAGATTTCGTTCTCAGTGTATCTAAGGATGAATCCGAATTACCGGAGTCTGTGAAGGATAAAATTATTGTTTCTTTGTAAGAAAAAAAGTACGGACTATAGTTTCACGTATGAGAAGCCTCGGATGTCAACCGGGGCTTCTCAAATGTAAGGGAGGAAGGAGGTTTTACTGTATGGCGAAACAACAGAACCAGAAAATAACAGAAATTAGAAAACCTTTGAACCTCAATATCGGTATGCTCATTTTTGGAGCAATTTTTATCTATGTCATCATTTGTGTAATCATGTATTTCCAGACAGATCATATTGTCCGTTATGAAGTAACGGAAGGATCGCTTGCAACCAATAATATCTATCGCGGAATTGCTATCCGCAGTGAGAATGTTGTAACTACAGATACGGCAGGATACGTGAACTTCTATGCAAGAGAGGGAGAGCGTGTCGCCAAAGGAGATACGGTATATATTGTGGATGAAACCGGACGCCTGAACGAAGAACTGGAAGATGCCAGCCTGGGCGAGAATACCCTGAGTAATCAGGAACTCTCCGAATTCCGGAATGAAATTGTGAACTTTATGCATGGGTATGATGATGTAAATTATGAAAGTACCTATGATTTTAAATATTCTTTGAAAAATACGGTTTTAAAGCTTGCAAATGTAAACATGCTGCAAAGTATTGAAAACGAAAACAATGGATCCGCCGGGAATGTTGTGAACTTCTGCTATGCACCGATGACGGGAATTGTGGCTTATTGGACAGACGGTTATGAAGATTTGACCGCAGAAGGTGTAACAGAAGAAGTTTTTGATAATAAAAATTACGAGAAAAAGCAGATGCTTGGTAATGAACTGATGGCTGTCGGAGATCCGGTGTACAAACTTTCCACGGATGAGAACTGGTCCGTTGTCATTCCCATAGATGCGGAGCGTGGTGCCCGGATGCAACAGGAAGATTATGTGAAAGTCCGATTCTTAAAGAACCAGTATGAATCCTGGGGACAGGCAAAACTTTTTACAGGAAGTGACGGCAATACGTTTCTGTCTTTGACGTTCACCAATTCGATGGTCACTTTTGTGGCTGACCGTTTTCTGGATATCGAGCTGATCCTGAACGATGAGACCGGACTGAAAATCCCAAATTCTTCGATTGTGGAGAAGGAGTTTTTCCTGATCGACGAAGATTTTGTTACAACGAATGATGCTTCCGGTGTCCGGGGAGTGATCAGACAGTGCTATCTGGAGAATGGAGATATTTCCAGTGAATTTGTGGAGACAGATCCTTACAGCTATGATGAGAAGGAAGGCGTCTACTATATAGATACCTCGGTATTAAAAACGGGAGATATTTTGTATAAGACGGACAGTCAGGAGACCTATACTGTCAGCAGGCGCGCGACACTGATCGGCGTATATAATGTTAACAAGGGGTATGCTGATTTCAAACAGATCAATATTTTATACCAGAATGAGGAATATTCCATTGTAAAGGCAAATACGACGTATGGTCTGAATGTATATGATTATATTGTCCTGGACGGTTCGGCGGTATCTGATGACCAGATTATCACGAATATAAAAAAGACAGATACGAACAAAACGGATACTTCTGCCGCAAGTTCAGAGCCTGTAGCACCGGCTGTCAGTGATAATGATACGACGACGGATACGGAAGCGACAGATACAACGGCTTCCACAGATGAGAGTGTTTTCGAGAGTACAACGCCTGCTACCGGCGAAAGCACGGAAAGTCAGGGATAAAAGCAAGACTGCAGCAAGAGCTTATTGCAGCCTGCCGGAAAGGATGGCAATATAGATGGAAGAGATAAAACAGAAGGAACAACTTACCGAAAATTACAAGGTGATAACAGAGAACATTCAAAAGGCTTGTGAAAAAGCAGGAAGAGATGCATCGGAAGTTACACTTCTGGCGGTCAGTAAGACAAAGCCTGTGGACATGCTGAAATGTGTCTACGACGCAGGTGCCAGAGACTTTGGAGAAAACAAGGTGCAGGAGCTGATCGATAAAATACCACAGCTGCCTTCGGATATCCGCTGGCATATGATCGGACATCTGCAGCGCAATAAGGTAAAATATATTGTAGATAAGGTGTATCTGATCCACAGCGTAGACAGCCTGAGACTTGCAGAAGAGATCAGCAGAGAGGCTGTAAAGAAGCAGGTCGAAGTGAATATCCTCATTGAAGTAAATGTCGCACAGGAAGAGAGTAAATTCGGTACAACGGTAGAAGAAACGGCGGAATTGATCCGAAGCATAGCTGTTTTGCCGGCAATCCACATCAAAGGGCTCATGACAATTGCACCTTTTGTAGAAAATGCAGAAGAAAACCGGACGTATTTTCAGAAACTACGGCAATTAGCTGTTGACATCGGAAATAAAAACATTGATAATGTTTCTATGGATATTCTTTCTATGGGGATGACGGGAGATTATATGGTTGCCGCACAGGAAGGTGCTACGATTGTACGGGTAGGAACCGGTATTTTCGGAGAAAGAGATTACAGTAAGACGGTATCACAGACAGAATAGAAAGAAAATAAAGGAGACACACAACATGGGTGTAATGGATAAATTCCTGAATTATATGAAGCTGAATGATGACGACGATGAAGGTTTCTATGATGATGATTATCTGGATGATGAGGAAGAGGTAGAACCTGCGAAGAAGTTCAGCCCTGCCAAAAGCAGACAACAGGCAGCGGACGAAGATGATCCGGATGCTGGCAGCAAGCGGACCACCCAGCCTAAAGTAACACCGATCCATCGTTCTGTGACGAAGAAAATGCCCGGAACCGGCATGGAGGTATGTGTGATCAAACCGACTTCCGTAGAAGATGCCAGAGAGATTACAGAGACGTTGCTTGCAAACCGTACCGTGGTATTGAATCTGGAAGGACTGGACGTAGATATTGCACAGAGAATCATTGATTTTACTTCCGGTTCCTGCTTCGCTATTTCGGGAAATCTGCAAAAAATATCTCATTATATCTTTATCATTACGCCGGCAAGCGTAGATATCTCCGGTGATTTCCAGGATATCTTCGGTGGCGCGGGATCCTTTGAAATGCCTATTAACAACGGAATGTCATAAGCATATAACTTCCTGCAGGGATCTGCAGGAATTTTTTTCAAAAGAAAAGAAAGCATTGCGAAAGTAGCATTGCAGAATGCATGATTACAAAATGAAAGAGGAAGAACGGTTTGCAGTCGGACCGTAGGGTGAAGGAAATGGCACAGAGATTACCGGTACTTTACAACAAAAAGCCATGTTATGATATTGTATTCCGGCAGTCCTTTGACGGATTGTGGGAAGAACTGCAGGAGCTGGGTGCAGTTGAGAAGAGATTATGTATTGTTACGGATTCCAGAGTGGATGAATTATATGCGGGACAGATTCTGGAACTGTTAGACGGAAAGTGCCGGAAGGCTGTAAAATATGTGTTTCCGGCAGGAGAAGAACATAAAAATCTGGATACCGTGAAAGACGTATATCGTTTCCTGATTGCAGAAGGATTTGACAGAAAAGATATGCTGCTTGCGCTCGGCGGCGGCGTCACCGGCGATCTGACCGGTTTTGTGGCAGCCACTTATCTGCGCGGCATTGATTTCGTACAGATTCCCACAACGCTTCTGGCACAGGCCGACAGCTCCATCGGCGGCAAGACCGGCGTGGACTTTGACAGCTACAAGAATATGGTAGGTGCCTTTAAGATGCCCAGGCTGGTATATATGAATCTGTCCGTGCTAAAGACACTGGAAGAGAGACAGTTTTATTCCGGATTTGCTGAGGTAATGAAGTCTGCGCTGATCAAGGATGCCATGTTTTACGAATGGCTGATCGAGAATATGTATGAGATCTGCGAGAGAGATCTGAATACATTGGAAGAGATGGTGATCCGCACCTGCTCCATTAAGAAAATGGTTGTAGAGAAAGACCCTACCGAGCAGGGAGACAGAGCGCTTTTGAACCTCGGACATACCATCGGACATGCCATCGAAAAGTACAAGAATTTTGAACTGTACCATGGCGAATGTGTGGCACTTGGCATCGTGGCTGCAGCTTATATCTCCTGGAAAAAGGAAATGCTTTGCATGGAAGAGTTTTATGAGATCCGGGACATGTTTGTACCGTTCTATCTGCCGATTTCCGTAGATGACATCGATCCGCAGGAGATTTTGAAACTCACCAAAGCGGATAAGAAAATGGAAGCAGGGACGATTAAGTTCATTCTGCTGAAGAAAATTGGAAAAGCAGTCATTGACAGAACCGTTACAGACGAGGAAATCCTGGCTGCAATTAATGAAATTAATTTTAGTGAAGAGGACGCCCATGAATAAAGAAAAAAAGAATCGTATGATTATGCTTTTGATAGATGCTTTGATTGCTGCAGTATTATTAGTACTGGATCAGTTTACAAAGCATCTTGCAGTGGTACATCTAAAAGACAGACCGGCTTACGTTATCATAGACGGCGTGCTGGAATTACAGTATCTGGAGAACCGGGGTTCCGCATTCGGTATGCTGCAAAACCAGAAGGTATTTATCCTGTTTGTCGGGGTCGTATTTCTCGCCGTACTTTTGTTTTTCCTGTTAAAACTTCCGGAACAGAAGAAATTCAGAATCGTACATGTCCTGCTTGCTGTCATCATTGCTGGCGGTATCGGCAATATGATCGACAGATTCCGTCTGGATTATGTGGTTGATTTTATTTCCTTCGTCCTGATCAATTATCCGATTTTCAATGTGGCGGATATTTATGTGGTAGTTGCTACCATTGGTCTGTTTATTCTGTTTTTGTTTGTATACAAGGAGAAGGATCTGGAATTCCTCAATTTTAAGCAGAATCGCTATCGGGAGATGAAATAATGGAAGAACTCCGGTTTCAGATCGCGGAAGATATGGAAGATGAGCGGATCGACAAATGTATTAGTACTCTTGTGGAGAACTTGTCCCGCTCTTTTATTCAAAAATTAATGAAAGACGGAAAGGTTCTGGTGAACGGAGCACCGGTGAAAGGAAGCTACCGTGTAAAGTGTGATGACGAAGTAGTGTTCTCCGTGCCGGAATCCGTAGAGCCGGATATTGCACCGGAAGATATTCCATTGGATATTCTGTATGAAGATACAGACCTGATCGTTGTGAACAAACCCAAAGGCATGGTGGTACATCCGGCAGCCGGGCATTATACCGGTACGCTGGTTAATGCCTTAATGTATCATTGCGGCAAAGACCTCTCCGGGATCAACGGTGTGCTGCGCCCGGGCATCGTGCATCGGATTGACAGGGATACCACGGGATCTGTCATTGCATGTAAAAATGACAAAGCACACAGAAGCATCGCTGAGCAGTTGAAAGAACATTCCATCAATCGCAGATACCGGGCAATCTGTTACGGAGAACTTAAGCAGGAGGAGGGCACCATTGACCAGCCCATCGGAAGACATCCGACAGACCGGAAAAAAATGGCAGTCAATCCGCTGCACGGGAAAAGAGCTGTGACACATTATCGTGTACTTAAGAGATTTCAGGGATATACTTATATAGAGTGCGTTTTGGAAACGGGAAGAACACACCAGATTCGTGTACATATGGCAAGCATCGGTCATCCCTTGTTGGGAGATGAAGTGTATTCCCACCGGAAATGTCCGTTCATATTACAGGGACAGACCTTACATGCCAAAACCTTGGGATTTATCCATCCCTCGACAGGAGAATATTTGGAGATCGATGCACCGTTACCGGAGTATTTTCAACATCTACTGGAGATACTGGCGTAACATCGGCCTTGTATTTTTTAGAGAAAAGAGGCACTTATGAATCTGTTTGATATTTTAGGCCCCGTGATGGTCGGCCCCAGCAGTTCTCATACTGCGGGAGCGGTCAGAATCGGGTATATTTCAGAAAAATTACTTCAGGACCATGTAGTGAAGGCGAAAATCCTTCTGCATGGTTCCTTTGCTACTACCGGAATCGGCCACGGAACCGACAAAGCATTGATTGCAGGACTATTGGGAATGCATCCGGACGATATCCGGATCCCGTCCGGTTTTGAACTGGCGAAAAAGTGTGGACTGCAATTCGGGTTTTCCACCATAACCCTGAAGGATGCGCATCCGAACACCGCGGTATTACAGCTTGTCGGGGAACATGGGAGGAAAATAGAAGTCCAGGCGGCATCGATCGGCGGCGGACGTATTATGATACACAAGCTGGACGGCATTGAAGTGAATTTTTCTGCGGAGAAGCCGACGTTGATCGTCCATAATGTGGATCAGCCCGGACATGTGGCACAGGTCACTTCCATGCTGGCAGAAAAACAGGTAAATATCGCAACCTTGCAATTATATCGTGACAAACGCGGCGGATATGCCGTTATGGTCATTGAAACGGATCAGGAAGTGCCGGAAGAATCTGTGGCGTGGCTGGAACAATTGGATGGAATCATTAAAGTGACTTATATCAATGTGGGGGATTAGTGTGAGAAATGTGCCCGATAGCACATTACTCACAAGCCATATTTATATGGCTTTGGCTATATTGTGTCGCAGGCGCCACAAAGTAGCCCTTATCGCAATGTGAATCTACGATTCACATTGCGATTACCTCCAACGCAAGAAAGCGTCTGCGGAATGGGGTAGAAAAAGAGATGTCCTATCAGTCATTTGCACAAGTATTGAAAATATGTCATGAAGAGAAAAAGGAGTTCTGGCGCGTTTTCTTAGAAGACGACATGGCAGAACGCAATGTAACAGAAACAGACAGTATGGCACATATGCGTGCCACCTGGGACGCAATGCTGCTGGCGGCTGCTACCTATGAAGGAGATATCGCATCTCAGAGTGGCCTCGTGGGTGGTGACGGCAGACGGATGGAAGAATATGCCCACAGAGCCGGAGCAGAATCTTTGTGCGGAGAATATGTGGACGGCTGTATTGCCGGAGCCTTACAGATGGGAGAATCCAATGCCTGTATGAAGAGAATCGTGGCTGCGCCCACCGCCGGAGCCTGTGGTGTGCTTCCGGCGGTGCTGGTTCCTTATTTTCAAAAGCGAGACAGAAATACGGAAAAAATCCTGCGTGCCATGTATGTTGCTGCTGGAATCGGGCAGATCATAGCGGTGCGCTCCTCCATCAGCGGTGCAGCCGGGGGATGTCAGGCAGAGATCGGCGCGGCAAGCTCTATGGCAGCCGGCGCACTTGTGTATCTACAGGGCGGAAACTATGAACAAATTGCCACAGCGGCAGCCATGGCCATGAAAAATCTTATGGGTCTGGTGTGCGATCCGGTGGCAGGCCTGGTAGAAGTCCCCTGTGTGAAACGAAATGTGATTGGCTGCGTCAATGCCATGGCGTGCGCGGATATGGCAATGGCCGGTATCACCAGCAGAATCCCTGCGGATCAGGTCATGGATGCCATGAAAGAAGTGGGTGACAAAATGGATGCTTCTTTGAGAGAGACGGCACTGGGTGGTCTGGCGAGAACGGAAGCAGGTATCAAAATAGCGGAAAAGATGCAGACATTACATGAAAATTGTTGAATTAGAACTAAAAAATCTGATAATTAGTTGATTTTTTGTTAAATATCACGTATAATGTAATTACAAAAAAGCTAGTTTCAGTTCAGCAGAAAGTGGGTGTGTGTATGAATACTATTATTACCATCGGACGTCAGTTTGGTTCCGCAGGCCGTGAGATCGGTGAAAAGGTTGCAGAGTATTTCGGAATTAAGTGTTACGACAAGGAACTTCTTACAAGAGCGGCACAGGAAAGCGGTTTTTGTGAAGAGATGATTCAGAACCACGATGAGAGACCTACCAATTCCTTCCTTTACAATCTGGTCATGGATACCTATTCCTTTGGCTACAATGCCTCCTCTTTTGTTGATATGCCGATCAGCCATAAGGTTTTCCTGGCACAGTTTGATACGATCAAGAAGATTGCGGATGAGGGACCTTGTGTTATTGTAGGCCGTTGTGCGGATTATGCACTGGCAGATTACAAGAATTGTATTAATCTCTTTATCTTCGGCGATGATGATGTGAAGACCAAACGTATCATGGCAAAATATGATCTGACCGAAGCCAAAGCGAAGGAAATGATCACGAAGAAGGATAAACAGCGCCAGAGCTATTACAACTATTATTCTTCCAAAAAATGGGGCAGAGCGGACAGCTATGACCTGTGCATCAACAGCAGCGTACTCGGTATCGAAGGTACGGTAAAACTGATCATCCAGTATGTGGAAGATTTTGAAAAAAAGAATAATGCGGATCTCATTGAGAAATAAGCAGCCGCGAAGAAAATTATTTAAAAATTATTTGAAAAATTGAAAAAATTTGCTTGACGAAACAAGGCACCTCATGCTATTATACTATGGTATGCCGCATAACTAGGTATAAGTGTGTTGGATTTTAAAATCTTTCACCACCAAAGTTAGCGAGTAAATAATAGGAGGTGCCTTATTATGTACGCAATTATTGCAACAGGTGGAAAGCAGTACAAAGTTTCTGAAGGTGATGTGATCAAAGTTGAGAAGATCGATGCAGAAGCTGGTAATACTGTTACTTTTGACCAGGTGATCGCAGTAAGTGACAATACCCTCAAGGTTGGTGCTGACGTTGCTAACGCAACTGTTACCGCAACCGTTATGGAGCAGGGTAGAGGTAAGAAGGTTATTGTATACAAGTACAAGAGAAAAACCGGTTACCACAAGAAGAATGGTCATAGACAAGCATACACTCAGGTTAAGATCGAAAAGATTAACGCATAATCGTTATGACAACTATTATCATTCGTAAGGACCATACCGGAATCTATCAGGGATTCTATTGTATGGGGCATGCAGGATATGCAAAGAAAAGATTATTTGGCAGAGAACCGGATATCCTTTGCGCAGCGATTTCGGTACTGGTACAAAGTACCATCGGTTCGCTTTCTGAGTTGGCCGGAGAAGAGCTTCAGCTGACACAGAATGAGGAGACAGGCTTCATCAAATGTGATTTTCAGAGTGTTCTGCAGGACAAATCCGTATTTTTGATGGATGCTATGGTGTTTTCACTACAGAATCTAAGCAGACAGTACGGTGAACAGTATTTACAAGTAAAAATCGAGGAGGTGTAGACCATGTTTAACTTTAACCTTCAATTTTTTGCACATAAAAAGGGAGTTGGTTCTACCAAGAACGGTAGAGATTCCGAATCCAAGAGATTAGGTGCGAAGAGAGCTGATGGCCAGTTTGTAAAAGCTGGAAATATTCTTTACAGACAGCGCGGTACAAAGATCCATCCCGGTGTCAATGTTGGTATCGGTGGAGATGATACTCTGTTTGCTTTAGTTGACGGTGTTCTCCGTTTCGAGAGAAAGGGCAGAGACAAGAAGCAGGCTTCCGTATATCCTGTAGAGAAATAAGTTGATTTAACCAGGGCTTCAAACATACTGATTGTTTGAAGCCCTTTTAGTCCGTAAAGGATTTTTGTCGGAAAGGAGAACAAAATGTTTGCTGACAGAGCTAAAATTTACGTAAGAAGCGGTAAAGGCGGAGATGGTCATGTGTCCTTTCGCCGTGAAAAATATGTTCCCAGTGGCGGCCCTGACGGTGGAGACGGTGGTCACGGCGGCGACGTGATCTTTGTTGTAGATGAGGGGCTGAATACCCTGATCGATTTCCGGCACATCCGTAAGTACAAGGCCGGAGACGGTGAAGAGGGCGGCAAGAAGAACTGCCGCGGTAAGGATGGGGAAGATATCATTATCAAAGTACCTGCCGGAACCGTCATTAAAGAAGCACAGAGTGGGCAGGTAATTACGGATATGTCGGGGGACAACAAGCGTGTTGTTCTCTTAAAAGGCGGTAAAGGCGGCAATGGTAACCAGCATTATGCCACCAGTACTATGCAGGCTCCGAAATATGCGCAGCCCGGACAGGCAGCGCAGGAACTGGAACTGCTGCTGGAACTTAAAGTAATTGCCGATGTGGGACTGGTGGGATTTCCTAACGTGGGAAAATCTACTTTCTTATCCAGAGTAACCAATGCCAGACCGAAGATCGCCAATTATCATTTTACAACGCTGAATCCTAATCTGGGTGTTGTGGATCTGGAAGGCACCGGTGGATTTGTCATTGCGGATATTCCGGGACTCATCGAGGGAGCTTCCGAAGGCGTGGGCCTGGGACATGAATTTTTACGTCACATTGAGCGCACCAAAGTGATCATTCATATTGTGGATGCTGCCGGTACGGAAGGAAGAGATCCGATTGCGGATATCTATGCGATCAACAAGGAACTGGAAGCCTATAATCCGGAGATCGCGGCCAGACCGCAGGTGATCGCGGCAAATAAGATCGACGCGATTTATACGGAAGACGGTTCGGATCCTGTAGCAGCAATCCGTGCGGAATTCGAGCCGAAAGGAATCAAGGTATTCCCTATGTCCGCAGTAACAGGACAGGGCGTAAAAGAATTATTATATGAAGTGAATGACATGCTTTCTAAGATCGGAGAAGAGACGACCGTCTTTGCGCAGGAGTATTTCCCCGAAAGCATGACCGGATCTGTGGATGATGCCTATACGGTAACCTACGACGAAGAAGAGGATGAGTATGTTGTGGAGGGTCCCAAGATCGAAAAGATGTTGGGATATACGAATCTCGACAGCGAGAAGGGATTTACTTTCTTCCAGAATTTCCTGAAGGATGCCGGTATTTTGGACGAACTGGAAGCACTGGGCATTCAGGAGGGCGATACCGTACGCATGTATGGTCTGTCCTTTGACTATTATAAGTAAGCCGTTGACAATAGAACAGATATCCGGATGTAGAGAAGTTTTATAAAGATGATATAATGAGTGCAAGTGGGTCAAACATGCTTGCATGATTGACGAACGACGAATTGAATCACGATAGCAGTGGAGAGCATCGAAGATGCGAATCGTGATATGATGAAAGAAGACCTACAGAGGATGGAAAGGAAAACAATATGACAAGCAAACAGAGAGCCTATTTAATGAGTCTGGCAAGCAACCTGAATCCTATTTTTCAGGTTGGAAAATCCAGTCTGACTCCCGAACTTACCGCAGCAATCGGTGAGTCCTTTAACAATAATGAACTGATCAAAATCGGCGTTTTGAAAAACTGTTTTGACGATCCCAGAGCAATCGCAGAGATGGTGGCGGAACGTACCCATTCCCAGGTGGTACAGGTGATTGGCAAGAAGATCGTATTATATAAGCCGGATAAGGATAAGCCGAAGATCGAACTGCCTCGTTAAATGTTTGTATTCGTATTGCTGCAAAGGCAAAGGGAGGGGCACATGGGCAGGATAGGCATTATGGGCGGAACCTTTAACCCCATTCATACAGGGCATCTGATGCTGGCAGAATATGCACTGGACGCGGCCGGTCTGGATCAGGTCTGGTTCATTCCCACCGGCTGCTCTTATCTGAAAAGAAAAGACGGTATTGAGATATTGCCGGCAGAGGACAGATATCGTATGGTAAGTCTGGCAATAGCGGATAATGAAAGATTCCGCTGCCTGGATATGGAAATGAAACGCGAGGGGAATTCTTACAGTTACGAGACGATGGAACAGCTGCAAAGAGAACATCCCTCTGATCAATTCCTTTTTATCTGCGGTGCGGATTGCCTGTTTGCAATAGAATACTGGAAATGTGTGGATCGTCTGTTCGCGGTCTGTGAAATACTGGCGGCTGTACGGGGAGATGCGGACGTGGAAAGTATGCAGCAGAAGATTAAGGAGCTGGAGAAACGTTTTTCGGCAAAAATCAGTCTGCTTCCTTTCCGGCGGATAGAAATCTCTTCCTCTGAGATCCGTTCCAGAAGAAACAAGGGACTTTCCGTGCGTTATCTTGTACCGGAAGCAGTGCGGAAATACATGGAAGAAAAGAGGCTTTATCTGGATGAGTGATACTTTAAAAAAGCTGACAAAAGAAATGGAACAAGTACAGACCCCCAGGCGATTTACGCATACATTGGGCGTAGAGTATACAGCAGCCGCGCTTGCCATGCGTTACGGGGCAGATCTGGAGAAGGCACAATTAGCCGGTCTTCTTCATGATTGCGCCAAATGTATGGAAAATGATAAGCTGTTGTCTGCCTGTGAGAAACATCATATCCCGGTAACAGATGTCGAAAGACGCAATCCTTATCTGCTGCATGCGAAAGTCGGCAGTTTCCTGGCAAAGAAAGAATATAAGGTAGAAGATGAAGAGATTTTGAACGCTATCTTGTACCATACGACGGGACATCCGGGAATGACGCTTTTGGAAAAGATTATTTTTACCGCAGATTACATCGAACCGGGCAGAAAGCAGGCACCCAACCTTACGGAAATCCGCAGGCTGGCATTTACGGATCTCGATGAAGCGGTGAAAAAGATTTTGGCGGATACGTTGGAATATTTGAAATCCGGAGAAGGCGAAATGGATCCGATGACAGAAGAGACATATCAATATTATAAGTAAACATGTGCAAAAAGCAGAGTGACGAAAGTCTATCCTTTGTTTGAACTATATTTTGAAAGAGAGGAACAGGAATGAACGAAGAATCCAGAAAACTGGCGAAAATTGCCATAGAAGCATTAGAAGATAAAAAAGCGGAAGATATCAAAGTTATCGATATCAGCCAGGTATCTACGATTGCAGATTATTTTATTATCGCAGGCGGCAGCAACTCCAGCCAGATCCAGGCTTTGTGCGATAACGTGGAAGAAAAACTGGGAAGAGCCGGTTTCCCCGCAAAACAGACAGAAGGTTATGAAACTGCCAACTGGGTCCTTCTGGACTTTGGAGATGTGATTGTCCATGTGTTTGACAAGGAAAACCGTCTGCTCTATGATCTGGAACGCATCTGGAGAGATGGCGTACAGATCCCCACAGAAGAACTTTAATTTTCAGAATTTCCCAAATGGAGAAAGAAACTGATCAGATACAGACCGCTGATACCTACAAGCACATACACAATCCGGCTCAGCCATGACATGTCACCGAACAGGAAGGCCACAAGGTCAAACCGGAATAATCCGATCAGCCCCCAGTTGACTGCACCGATGATAGCTATCGTAAGAGCGGTTCCGTCTAAACATTTATTTCCCATATCATCCTCATTTCTGCGCACGTTTTGGTATCATGGATTTGTGCCGCGTACGCACGGACACAACCATAATCCGGTTCCATGTGAAAATCGTTTTTACACACGGAACAACTGATATTTTGTCTGTACAAGGTTTCCGCCTTGCGCAGACATTTTTTTGAAATTTTCTAAACAGGTTCCAGTGATAGTATTTCCTACAAAAACCAAAGTATACATTTTTTAAGCTGAAAAAATCACATTATTGATCTTATTTAATGCCATAAAACATCAAATAAGATAAATACAGACCATTGACAAACAAAATCGAAGCGTGTAATATACAAAAATAATAATTATACATTTGTATTTTTGTATACATTGTTAAAAAGGAGGAAGATATTATGAAGAAGTTTAACAAGTTTTTAAGTGTTGCCGTAGCTTCTGCTATGGTAATGTCTATGGCCGGCTGCGGTAACGCAGACAATGGTTCCGCTGCAACCGGTACCGGTGCGGCAACCGAGAGCGCAGCAGCTGACAACGGTGCAGCAGGCGGCAGCGTATTTAAGATCGGCGGTATCGGACCGACCACAGGCGGCGCAGCAGTTTACGGACTGGCAGTTCAGCATGGTGCAGAGATTGCGGTAGAAGAGATCAATGCAGCAGGTGGTATCAACGGTTATCAGATCGAGTTCAAGTTCCAGGATGATGAAGCTGATGCAGAGAAATCTGTCAATGCTTACAATGCATTAAAGGACTGGGGTGCACAGATCATCGATGGTTCTACTACCAGTGGTGCCTGTATTGCAGTTACCGATAAGACCAAGGAAGACAATATGTTCCAGATCACTCCTTCCGGATCTGCTGTAGAATGCGTTCAGTATGACAACAACTTCCGTGTATGCTTCTCCGATCCTAACCAGGGTCTTGCATCTGCACAGTACATTGGTGAGAACGGTCTGGCTGAGAAGGTGGCAGTCATCTATGACAGTTCCGATGTATATTCTTCCGGTATTTATGAAAAATTTGCAAAAGAAGCTGAGAACCAACCGTTTGAAGTGGTAGCTGCTGAGGCATTTACTGCTGATAACAAGACTGATTTTTCTGTTCAGTTACAGAAAGCAAAGGATGCCGGCGCAGATATGGTATTCCTTCCTATTTATTATCAGGAATCCGCACTTATTCTGACCCAGGCTGCTGCAATGGGATACGCTCCCAAGTGGTTCTCCTGCGACGGTATGGACGGTATCCTTGGTGGTGTAGATAATTTCGATGTATCTCTGACCGAGGGCGTTATGCTGTTAACTCCTTTCGCTGCGGATGCAACCGATGATCTGACCAAATCCTTCGTTTCCAAGTACAAGGAGAAATATGGTGAGACTCCCAACCAGTTCGCAGCAGACAGCTATGATGCGATTTATGTCATCAAGGCTGCAATCGAGAAGAGTGGTGTAACACCTGATATGAGCGTTTCTGATATTTGTGATGGTATGAAAGCTGCCATGACAGAGATCACCGTTGATGGTCTGACCGGTAACGGTATGACCTGGACCGCTGACGGCGAGGCTAACAAGGCTCCTAAGGCTGTTGTGATCGAGAATGGTGCTTACAAGGCTATGTAATTTGCTGAAGAAAGTTTCCAAAGAGGGTTACCGCAGGGTAGCCCTTTTTCCTTTTCGATGGAACAGTTGCTATTAATGCATTGTTCTGTTATACTTATTTTTGAATTTGTTTTATTAGAAAACAGAAGATTATTTATGGAAGATTTTGTGCAATCGCATGAATGGAGGTAGTTCACATGAGTTTTATCGGTTATCTGATCAACGGTATCAGCCTGGGGAGTGTCTATGCGTTGATCGCATTAGGTTATACCATGGTATACGGTATTGCCAAGATGCTGAATTTCGCACATGGTGATGTCATTATGGTCGGTGCATTTATTACCTATACAATGTGCAGTACCATGGGACTTTCTCCCGTAATCGGTGTCCTTGCAGCTGTTATCGCCTGTACCCTGTTGGGAATGGCCATTGAAAAGGTGGCATACAAGCCCCTCAGAAAGGCATCTTCACCGTTGGCAGTTCTGATCACCGCTATCGGTGTCAGCTATCTGCTGCAGAATGTAGCGCTTTTGATCTTTGGGGCAAATGCCAAGGCATTTACTTCTGTAGTATCTGTTCCGGCCGTAAAGCTGGCAGACGGCCAGATCAATATCACCGGAGAGACGATTGTGACGATTGTGACCTGTCTGGTCATTATGGCGGGTCTGATGTTTTTTATTAACAAGACGAAAGCCGGTCAGGCAATGTTAGCCGTATCTGAGGATAAAGGGGCTGCACAGCTGATGGGTATCAATGTGGACGGCACCATAGCACTTACCTTTGCCATTGGATCCGGACTTGCTGCAGTGGCAGGCGTACTGTTATGTTCCGCATATCCTTCCCTGACACCTTATACAGGTTCCATGCCCGGTATCAAAGCTTTCGTAGCTGCCGTATTCGGCGGTATCGGATCTGTTCCCGGCGCACTGGTAGGCGGTATTCTGCTCGGTATTATTGAAATCTTCGGCAAAGCCTATATTTCTTCCCAGATGGCGGATGCAATTGTTTTTGCAGTTTTGATCGTTGTGCTTCTGGTAAAACCTGCCGGATTGTTTGGCAAGAATATTCAGGAAAAAGTATAAGGGAAGAGGCAGGTGTAGATTATGAAGAAATTATCCAATAAGAAAATGAACAAAACCTTCCGGGATAACCTTATTACTTACGGCATGGTAATCGTAGCTTATGTGATCATGCAGATCCTGGTATCCGCCGGAAGTGTGAGCAGTCTGATCCAGGGACTGTTGGTACCTCTGTGTACTTATGCGATCCTTGCAGTATCCCTGAACCTGACCGTAGGTATTCTGGGTGAACTGAGCCTTGGTCATGCAGGATTTATGTGTATTGGGGCTTTCACCAGTGCCTTTTTCTCCAAAGTTATGGAGAATAGCGGAATGCCTTCCGGACTTCGCTTTTTCATCGCAATTCTGATCGGTGCCTTTTTTGCCGGTATTTTCGGACTGCTGATCGGCATTCCCGTACTTCGTCTGAAAGGTGACTATCTGGCTATCGTGACGCTGGCTTTCGGCGAAATTATTAAGAATCTGGTAAATATTCTGTTTGTAGGCCGGGATGAGAACGGTTTCCATATTTCCTTTACCAATACTATGGATCTGAATATGGCAGAGGACGGAGATGTTATTGTCAAAGGTGCACAGGGCATTACCGGAACCCCTCATGATTCTAACTTTACCATCGGTATTGTATTATTGCTGATCACATTGTTCATTGTATTGAACCTGATTCATTCCAGAGACGGTCGTGCCATCATGGCCATCCGTGACAATACCATTGCAGCGGAATCCGTAGGTATCCATATTACGAAATATAAGCTGATGGCTTTCTCTATTTCCGCAGCCCTTGCAGGTGTGGCCGGCGTACTGTATGCACATAATCTGTCTACCCTGACAGCACTGCCCAAGAACTTCGGATATAACATGTCCATTATGATCCTGGTATTCGTGGTACTGGGTGGTATCGGTAATATCCGTGGTTCGATTATTGCGGCTGTGATCCTGACCCTGCTGCCGGAGCTGCTGCGCGGACTGAACGATTACCGTATGCTGATCTATTCCATCGTATTGATCGTAATGATGCTGTTCAACTGGGCTCCCAAATGTATTGAGTGGAGAGAAAAAGTGGCAGCCAGATTCAAGAAGTCTGTAAAAAAGGAGGCTGAATAATCATGGCATTATTAGAGACTAAGAATTTAGGCATTTCTTTTGGCGGACTTCGTGCGGTGGATGATTTTAACATCGCCATTGAGAAAGGTGCTCTGTACGGTCTGATCGGCCCCAACGGTGCCGGAAAAACCACGGTATTTAACTTACTGACCGGTGTCTATAAACCGACAGAAGGCATTATTACTTTGGATGGCAAGGACATTACCGGTAAGAAGACGATTGAGATCAATCAGGCGGGAATTGCCAGAACTTTCCAGAATATCCGTTTGTTCAAGGATCTGTCCGTTATTGATAACGTAAAGGTCGGTCTGCATAACCATATGGGTTACAATACCGTCACCGGTATTTTCAGACTGCCGAAATACTATAAAGTAGAAAAACAGATGACAGACGAAGCCATGGAGCTTTTGAAGGTATTCGGGCTGGAAGATGCGGCAGAGACACTGGCAGATAACCTTCCCTACGGTAAACAGAGAAAGCTGGAGATTGCCAGAGCACTGGCAACGAAACCGAAGCTGCTGCTCTTAGATGAGCCTGCAGCCGGTATGAACCCCAACGAGACGCAGGAGCTGATGGAGACCATCCGTTTTGTGCGGGAACATTTTGATATGACGATTCTTCTGATTGAGCATGATATGAAGCTTGTCAGCGGTATCTGTGAAGAACTGACAGTATTGAATTTCGGTCGTGTCCTGTGTCAGGGCAAGACCAGTGATGTACTGAACAATCCGGAAGTTATTAAGGCTTATCTGGGTGAATAGGAGGCGATACGGCTATGGCAATGTTAGAAGTAAATGATATCAAAGTATATTACGGCATGATACAGGCCATAAAAGGAGTTTCCTTCCATGTAGACGAGGGCGAAGTCATTGCTCTGATCGGAGCAAACGGTGCAGGTAAAACAACGATTCTGCATACGGTATCCGGATTGCTGACTCCGAAGGAAGGAACCATTACTTTCGAAGGGCAGGATCTTGTGAAGATTCCCGGACATAAAATCGTATCCATGGGTATGGCACATGTACCGGAAGGACGTCGTGTATTTGCACAGCTTTCCGTGTTACAGAATCTGATGATGGGAGCCTATACCAGAAAAGATAAAGAAGAGATCGCACAGACGCTGCAGACGGTATTTGACCGTTTCCCCAGACTGAAGGAACGTCAGAACCAGATGGCAGGTACCTTGAGCGGTGGTGAACAGCAGATGCTGGCCATGGGCAGGGCTTTGATGTCTCATCCCAAGATCATTTTAATGGATGAGCCTTCCATGGGACTGTCTCCGATCTTCGTAAATGAGATCTTTGACATTATCCAGGAAGTAAGTAAGAGCGGTACAACGGTTCTGCTGGTAGAGCAGAATGCGAAGAAGGCACTGTCCATTGCTGACAGAGCGTATGTACTGGAGACCGGTAAGATCGTTTTGGAAGGAAAGGCTAGTGACCTTCTGAACAACGATTCCATTAAAAAAGCATATCTGGGTGAATAACCCAAAAGATAAGTCGCTGTGGGTGGAAGCAGCAGAGACAGAAAGGTATGGTGATCGGGATGAGTAATGTAGTCATTACAATTGCAAGACAGTATGGAAGCGGTGGACGTACCATCGGAGAAATGCTGGCGAAGAAGCTGAACGTCCATTATTATGACAAGGAACTGATGAAGCTGGCCAGTGAGGACAGCGGTATTAACGAAGCGTTGTTCGTGAATGCGGATGAGAAGGTGAAAAACACCAAGTTATTCCATATTGCAAAGAAGGAATATCACGGAGAGCTGATTCCTCCGGAAAGTGATGATTTTACCTCTACAGACAATCTGTTTAATTATCAGGCGAAGATCATCCGGGATCTGGCAAAGGAAGAGTCCTGTGTCATTATCGGACGCTGTGCGGACTATGTACTGAAGGATTATTCCAATGTACTCAGCGTATTTATTCATGCGCCGAAGGAGTATTGCCTGGAGGGTGCTGCAAAAAAACACAGCATGAGCCCGAAGGAGCTGGAGCGCTTTGTAGCAAAGACTGATAAGCATCGTGCGGAGTATTACAAATATCACACCGGAAGAGAATGGACGGATGCAAGAAACTATGATCTGTGTCTGGACAGCTCCAAACTGGGATATGTTAGATGCGTGGATGAGATTATTTCTTATATGAAAGTGCGATTCCCGGAAGCGTAAAATAAGAGAACAAAACAGCTTTGTCGATAATTTTTTGACAGGGCTGTTTTGTTTTATACGTAAAAGGCAATATTGGTATTAGACGAATATTACGAGAGAACATGTTGATTCGAAGAATCAATATCATATTTTCTATTACTTAATGTTTACTATTATTGACTAAATAAATTTATATGTATATAATAGTAAAAGATAAAAGAAGGGTAGATGGGGAATGAAAAAAGCTGCATATAATATATTACCGGGAACTGAAGAAATATTAACAACTATGGGGGAACAGATTAAGCTTGCCAGACTCAGAAGAAGTTTATCAGCTGAACTGGTTGCCGAACGTGCCGGAATCAGCAGAGCTTCTCTCTGGAAAGTTGAAAAGGGAGATCCGTCGGTAGCCATGGGCATTTATGCAGCTGTTCTGCATGCCTTAAATAACCTGGATAAGGATCTGCTTCTTGTTGCCAGGGATGATGAGTTGGGCAGACAGCTACAGGATTTGAACTTGATCACAAAAAAGCGTGCACCGCGGAGGTCTGAATAATGGTAGTAAATCAGAAAACAATCTTTGTATATGATGATTTCAGCACCAACCAGCCTATCCTTATGGGAAAACTTTATGTGAATATCATAAAAGGTGGAGAAACTTATTCCTTTGAGTATGATACGGACTGGCTGAAAAGAACCAGACTGTCTCTTACGTTGGATCCTGATCTTATGCCGTATTCCGGCAGGCAGTATCCGACTGGTAAGAACATTTTCGGTCTGTTTGCAGATGCTTCTCCGGATCGTTGGGGGCGTATCTTAATGAATAAGCGTGAAAGAATCCTTGCGGAAAAAGAAGGCCGTAAGCCATCTAAACTTCATGACAGCGATTATCTGTTGGGTGTATATGATGAAACCAGAATGGGCGGTATACGCTTCAAGTCAGACCCGGAGGGACCGTTCCTTTCAAATGATAAGGAAACAGCGGCTCCGCCCTGGGCAACGCTTCGCACACTTGAGGAAGCCTCCAGGAATTTTGAAAATGATGAAACCGGTTTATCCGAAAAATGGCTAAATCAGTTAATCAAGCCCGGTTCATCTCTTGGCGGTGCCAGACCAAAGGCAACTGTTGTAGACACAAGAAATCAGCTTTGGATTGCAAAATTTCCGTCCAAGAACGATGAAAATGATACCGGAGCCTGGGAAATGGTGGCGCATGACATGGCAGCACTCTGTGGATTAAATGTTCCGGAAGCAAAGCTTGAGAAGTTTTCAACTTTAGGAAGTACTTTTCTGATAAAACGGTTTGACCGCATAGGAAGTAAGCGAGTCCATTTTGCCTCTGTCATGACACTACTTGGAAAAACAGACGGTGCATCTGCTGACGATGGAAGTAGTTATCTGGATATTGTTGCATTTATCAAGTCTTACGGTGCACAACCGAAGAACGATTTGATCGAGCTATGGAAACGTATAGTTTTTAACATGGCAGTTACCAATACTGATGATCATCTGCGAAATCACGCATTTATTCTCACAGATAAAGGATGGATTCTTTCTCCTTTGTATGATGTAAATCCAGTTCCGTACGGTGACGAACTGTCGCTCAATGTAGATGCAGAAGACAACAGCATCAGTATTGAGTTGGCTGTGCAGACAGCAGTGCGATTTGGTATATCAAAATCGGATGCTGAGACTTATGTAGAAAATATTCTGAAAATTGTCAGAGATAACTGGGAGAAATTAGCTATCGAATATGGTTTGACACGTAGACAAATTGAAGAAATGAGACCTGCATTCAGTGTTTGTTATGAATAAAAATAAGCCGCAATGACTGCGGCTTAAAGTTTATTCCTATGTAATTATCTGTAGAAGCGGAAAACACCAAACACGGTACCGAGAATCTGACAATCGTCTACGATAATGGGATCCATGGTGTCATTTTCAGGCTGAAGTCGGATATGTCCCTTCTCCTTATAGAAGGTCTTCACCGTAGCGGAATCGTCAATCAGAGCCACTACGATTTCACCGTTATGAGCTGTATTCTGCGCATGTACAAAAACGCGGTCACCGTTAAAGATACCGGCATTGATCATGGATTCTCCGCGTACATTTAAGATAAAGGATTCACCCTTCGGAACTACGTCAGCGGGAACCGGGAAATAATCCTGAATATTCTCTTCGGCAAGAATCGGCTGGCCGGCAGCTACGTTGCCGATCACGGGAAGGCTTACCATTTCTGTACGCACCATCTGAAAACTGTCATCACAGATCTCAATCGCACGGGGCTTCGTTGGGTCTCTGCGGATATAACCGTTTTTCTCCAACGTCTCTAAGTGAGAATGCACAGAAGAAGTGGACTTTAGGTTTACCGTCTCACAGATCTCTCTTACCGTAGGCGGATAGCCTTTTTTCAATATCTCATCTTTAATATAATCCAGAATTTCCTGCTGCTTGGCAGTAATCTTGCCATAACCCATATCATGTCCTCCATGCTTAATGTTTTCTGAAATTGTAGTTTATAACGCAACTTTTTTCTATGATATTACGTCAATATATATGAAAACAGAAAGGAAAATCTGACTTTCATAACTTTTATAAAACGATTATAGCATAGCAAAAATCAAAAAGCAAACATATATTCCAAAAATATGTTCGATTTTACCTTGACATCAGAATGCATGTTCGATATAATACAAACATAAAGAACAAATGTTCCCGAACAAATTTTCTGATATGAGGTATAGGGTTATGAGAGAACAGAAGAGTATCTATAGAATGACTGACAGAGAATTAAGAGCATATAAGAGACAACAGAAGAGAAGAAAGCAGATTCAGCGCAGAATCTGCACTATGATAGCGACGATTTGCATGATTGTGATTTGTGCAGTATCTTTCCATGGAATCCGTTCTGTGGCCAGCAACGGTGAGGATCAGCTGAAATTCAAATATTATACGCAGGTAACGGTTGCTTACGGGGAGACCTTATGGGATTTGTCTGACGGTTATATTGATTATGAAGAATATAAGGATAAGAATGAATATATCGCAGAAGTTCGGAGCATTAATCATCTGTCGGAAGAAAATGGTGTCAGAGCCGGACAGACTTTGATCGTTCCTTATTACTCTTATAATTTTGTGAAATAAAGGACTATATTAAAAATATTATAGAGCATCGAAAAGCAAAAAAATACCACTCAGAATAAATACAAATAAAATATGATAGGAAAACCGCCATCGAATTACTTAGTGATATAATCCGATGGTGGTTTTATCTTGATATGAACTTTATTATATAGCAGATTAATTGTTTGGGTGATCAGTATGTCGGTCGCTACGTTCTCGAAGATGAAAAGCGTTCGCAGCCTGTCTGCGGCGTTGTTCTTCCAATGCTGCATAGTGTTTACGCGTTGTGTTGACATCCTTGTGTCCGAGAACATCTGCTACCAGATAGATATCTCCGGTTTCTTTATAGAGTTCGGTTCCGTAGGTGCTGCGAAGCTTATGCGGCGTTATTTTCTTCAAAGTAGTAACTCTGGAAGCATATTTTTTAACCAGATTTTCTACAGAACGAACTGCCATACGCCGATTCTGTAAAGACAGGAACAGTGCATTTTCATGCCCCTCTGAAGGAATCATTTGCTCTCGTTGTTCCAAATAATCTAACAGCGCAGTCTCTACTTCATCACCGAAGTAAACGATTGTTTCATTTCCGCCTTTTCTGCGAATCTTGATGCCACCTGTATCAAAATCTACATCATTGATATCCAGTCCCACACATTCTGATACACGGATACCTGTCCCTAAGAGGAGCGTAAGCAGAGCAACATCCCGGACTTTCGTCTTTTTATGATACTCCAGTTCTTTTTTTGTCAGTTTCGTCCCATCCTCTACTTGATCCAATAGGATAGCTACTTCATTGGGTTCCAGACGGATAATTTCTTTTTCGTGTCGTTTGGGCAGAGGCACCAGGGCCGCTGTATTTTTCTCAATCCTTTCATTTTGAAAATAGTAATTATAAAAACTTCTCAAGGCGGATAATTTTCTGGCTTTTCCACGTTCTTCATTTGTAATATCTTTTCCGTCTTTTTGATATAGATTCATGTAATCCAGATATTCTTCGATATCTGTCCGCTGTACCATATCTAAGATAGCAATTGGAAATTCTGTAATTTCCATTTTGCTGCAATAACTGTTTTTCTCATGAAGAAATTCAAAGAATAATCGAATATCATAGCCATATGCCAGTCTGGTTCTGGTTGAGGTATACGGTTCGATTCCGCGGAAGAAGTCTTTACAGAAACTTGGAAGAGTGTCCAGGACTTTTCTGAGCTTTAGGATATTGTTTTTATTCTGTTCATCATGATAGTTTTCTTCTTTAATGACTGCCAAAGTATTCCGACCAACCTTCCATATTTCCTCGCCGGATCGCTGTGAAGATGCGGTCCTTGACACCGGGAGTATCCCGATTGATTTGTTGCAATAGTTCTTTGATATATTCCCGTGTGGTATGTCCGTCCGCAGGACAGGGACTTTTCACGACAGGAACCTGATATTTGTTCACAAAGCCGATAATCTCCGATTCTCTCATGTAGATCAGCGGTCGGATCACTGTTAAATCCGTTTTATCAAGATGTGTGACAGGAGAGAAGGTATGGAGCCTTCCTTCGTAGAAGAGGGACATCATCATGGTCTCTACCACATCATCTTCATGATGTGCATAAGCAATTTTATTGCAGCCCAGGGACTTGATTACATCATTCAGAGCACCTTTTCGCATTTTTGCACACAGAGAACAGGGATTGTCTTCTTTCCGGTCTTCAAATACAATTTGCGCAATGGAGGTATTCACTATCGTGTAAGGAATCTCGTGATTGACACACAGCTTGCGGATTTCGTCCAGGTTCAGATTCTGAAAACCGAGATCTACAGTTACGGCATGTAGTGTAAAATGCTTCGGATAAAACCGCTTTAATTCATTGAGCGTCAGCAGAAGCGTAAGGCTGTCTTTTCCTCCGGAAATACCGACAGCGATGGCATCCCCTTCCTCGATCATATGGTAGTCATCGATTGCCTGTCTGACGCGGCTCAGTACTTTTTGTAATGTCATGGTTAACTCCCGTCCGTTTGATAGTTCTATTTTATACTTGACCTGATTGTTTTTCAATATAAAGGTTTTTTAACAACGTTAATAATAGATTTTTCTTGTGGTTGGAGGAAAAGCATAGTATATTAAAGGTAGTTGTTCGTACAGAAAGGTGAGTGTAAATGAAATACGATTTAAAAAACAACAAGTATTTTCGCTTAGGACTGACAGCATTTTTAACAATTGCGGCAAGCATCTGTTTTTATTATCTGGTATTTCACGGGAGCAGTATCAAGGCAGGGATTCATACGATTACCGGGATTCTGATGCCTGTGGTGTTCGGACTTGTGACAGCTTACTTGCTGACTCCGGTATTAAATTATATAGAGACAAAACTTTTGTTTCCGTTAAGCCGGAAAATGAAAGTGAAAGAGAGTCAGAAGCGAAATTCCATTATTCGCGGCATAGGAATTCTGATTACCGCCTTTTTGTTTATAGCATTGATCTACAGTCTGGTTGCCATGATGCTGTCCCAGATCGTGCCGAGTATCGTCAACATTGCTTCGAATTTTGATACTTATATCACTAACTTTACGAAATGGATCAATAAGCTCATGGATGATAATCCGGAGCTTGGCAGCCAGATTACGCTTTTGATCGATAAATATTCCGTGGAACTGGAAAACTGGCTGAATAATACCGTACTGACCAAGACAAGCCAGCTGATTATGACCGTATCCTTAAGTGTGATCAATATTCTCAGAGGACTTTGGGATTTCATTATTGGTTTTATTATTTCCATTTATGTGCTGGCAAGTAAGGAAAAGTTCGCCGGACAAGCCAAGAAGACAGCGTATGCTCTTTTCGAACAGAAAACGGCGAACCGTCTGATCAACAGTTTTCGTTTTACGCATCGGACATTTATCGGATTTATCGGCGGTAAGATGGTGGATTCTTTCATTATAGGTTGTCTGTGTTTTATCGGAACTACAATATTGCAGACCCCTTATGCAGCACTGGTCAGTGTAATCGTAGGTGTGACAAACATTATTCCTTTCTTCGGACCTTACTTAGGAGCAATCCCGAGTGCAATCCTGATTCTTGTAGTAGATCCGACGCACCCGTTGAATTGTGTTTATTTTGTTTTGTTTATTCTGGTGCTGCAGCAGTTTGACGGTAATTTCTTGGGACCTAAGATTTTAGGCAATTCCACAGGACTTACCGGATTCTGGGTCATCTTTGCCATTACGGTATTCGGTGGATTGTTCGGAATCATTGGCATGATTGTAGGTGTACCTATTTTTGCGGTAATTTATGCTGCAATCAAGGCTGTGGTCAATACCTTCCTTAAGAAAAAGGAGTTACCGATAGAGACGGTGAAATATTCTTATTTAAAGAATATTGATGAAGCAGGTTTCCATAATCTGGATTCCATCTTGCAAAAAGATCATGAAATCAAAGATCAAGAAGTCAAAGCAGAAGATAAAAAAGATCAAGATAAATAAAACTGTAGGAGAGTAGTGAAAATGCGATTTGTGATACAGCGGGTACAGCATGCCGAGGTCAAAGTAGATGGCGAATCCACAGGTAAAATCGATAAGGGATTTCTCGTTCTGATCGGCGTTGCCGAGACCGATACCAAAGAGATTGCAGACAAAATGATCAAGAAGCTGTTAGGTTTACGCATTTTTGAGGATGCCCAGGGAAAAACCAATCTGGATCTGCATGCAGTAAACGGTGAATTGCTTTTGGTATCACAATTTACATTATATGCAGACTGTAGGAAAGGCAACCGTCCCTCCTTTATCAAAGCCGGCAATCCGGAACTTGCAAATGATTTGTACAAATACATCATCAGCAAATGCCGTGAAAGTATTCCTAAAGTGGAAAAAGGAATCTTTGGTGCAGATATGAAAGTGACATTGCTGAATGACGGACCGTTTACCATATTACTGGATTCTGAGGAAATCTCTTAGTGGAACTATTCGTTAAACTTGTGTTTTGCGCATAGTTGGTTCGGCGCCTGCTATCGTAGTGAGGGCTGATTTGCGTAACGGTGATAATTAACTCATTTACCATTTCTGTCCGTTCGATAATTCCGTCCCATTCTCCAGGGTACTCACAGTTCGCAATAATATATTCATCCACAGTAAAATGTTCGTTAGTACAATGCCAATTTACATAGGCATCCTTGTGGAAATATTTTCTGATTTCTTCCTCATCCTGAGCAAGAACAGCTTTCCAAAATTGCTTTATATTCATTCTTTTCTCCTCACAATTACCAATTTTCTTAATTCTGCAAACTGGAATCTGTCGCTTTAATACCCGTGGTCAACATGTTCCCAATTCCCACTGTCATTCCTAATTAGAATCCATTTCCAATCATCATATGTTGAATCCGGATTAAGCGAACCATCCCCGCCTGATGAGTCTACATCGAAAGATGATAATATTACGATTGCTTCATCCGCGTCATATTGTTCAGCCCATTCATAAAAGTCATCGGCGTATGTATCTCCGGGATAGGACAGTTTTGTCAGTGTGCAGCCGTCAAATTCGTTGCCGAAATAGTCTTTTACTGTTTGGAAAGCCGCCTCAATATCACTGTCTGAATATATTTCCGATGGTTTCCAATCAGGAATTTGAACATTGTCAATATTCCCACCACTATTCTTTCCACCACAGCCGGCAAGAACAAAAATCATTATCAAAGCTGTCAGAAAACAGAATAAAGTTTTCCTATTCATTTTTCGATACCTCCTACGAATTCCGATTTTTCTATCCTGCACATTCTTTACATCATCCAGACTGCTCTGCAGTTTATCAATATCGCTGTAATATAACTTTCCCTGTGAATTACCAAGCTTTACTGCCTGATTAATATTATTTGCAATACCGGCAATAACACGGATTACCAATAACCTCTCTTATACTAATTTCAACAAATTATAAATAACAATAAATGTGATAGCTACAAAAGCTATTGTTCCCAAACAACCAGCTGTCCGCTGTGATCCTTGACTTGCTTCTTCCTTGCAAACGCTCTTAGAAGGGTTATTCGAATCATAATAAACCGTTATTGTATAAGGGAACTTTACAGCTACCATACCTGGTGACTGAAACGTAATTTTCTTTTTATATGAAATACCATTAACTTTATACTCATAGGTGCATTTCATTCTATCATTTTTAAAGTTTGCGTTTCCAGATTCATCGTTTCCTAATCTAAGCTTATTATCTATAAGCGTAGCCGTTGTATAACACCCCTGCTTTTTTGCTTTTTCCATAAACTTTTGATTAAAGGAACGACCTTTCAGAAAAATCTTTATATAACATACAACCAAAACTAATGCACCAGCTATCAAAGCGATAGCACTTCTAATTTCTTCGCTCATTTTTATGTACCCATTCTTTCTTTATCCACTGCATATCAATGACCTCTCTTATACTAATTTCAATAAATTATATATTAATATGATTACAATAATCGGAATTACAATTGACATATAACATCCTGTTTGCTTTTGTTTGTTCTGCCCTAATTCAACATCTGCAAACGACTTTGAGGGATTGTTTTTGTCATAAAAAATTTCTACCTGATTAGGATAATTAACAACAATTCCTGTGTCAGTATATGTGATTTTCTTCTCAAATCTTTTTCCGTCCACAAAATACTCATAGGTTACGATCTCACTTCTGTATCGTCCCTCAGGACCTGTAAATCTTCTATAATCGTTCTTTACAACCCTACCTGTGGTTATACATCCACTTTGTCTTGCTTTTGCCATTAGCTGATTTCCCTTTGTTTTGCCTTTAAGAAAAACAAAGAAAAATAGCCAAGCAAAAATAACAGCACCACAAATTAAAGCTATAGTTATTCTTATATCGTCACTCATGAAAATCTCCTTACTCAAACATAAAATGCAACAACTGCACGGTGTTTCCTGTTGTACTCACGAGGCAGGTTTCATTACTATTAAAATACAATGTATCTTTGTATGTGTAGTCAATAATCGTTCAATTTCGATTTTACAATTCGTCCAACTGGTATTTTCGGTTCTACAAGTTTGAGCTTTCCTTATAGTTTGTATTGCATAAAATTACCATTATGAACAAATCCATATGCTGTATATAATTTTACGCCCATATCAGAAGCAGTAATCTGTATCGTGCCGCAGCCATATTTTCTTGTTTCCTCTATAACTCTGTGCAAAAGCTCTTTTGCAATTCCCATCCGTCTGTAATCTGGATTGGTAAACATACTTGATAACAGTCCCATTTTTCCGCTTGGGCAACCGAAATATGGAGGCTTCTCAACAAAAGACATACCGCTTGTTCCGATTATCTTGCTCCCATCAACAGCTATCCAAGATACGAATGTGCCGTCTGTCATATGACGCTTATAATAATCTTTTAAAGCAGGTTTTAAATCAATATCTTCTTTTGCACCTTCTTCCCTTAACTGATTTATTCTCATTTCAATAAAAATATCAAGTTCATTTTCAGTTAATCTCTTATATGCTATTGACATTTCGTCACACCTCCAACTTCCAAGTTTCTGTTCTATACAAATCGAATTTAATAATTAGCTTTTTTCGCAATCAAAACTCCAACAGGAGCTAAACCGCCATCCACCAAATCTATTTCGACAACTGTAAAGCCATAATCCGATATAAACTTGCAAAAACTTCCCTTGTTCCATTCTGTGTATGCTTTAAATCCTGTAATAGACATCAATCGTTTTCGTAAACCACTTGAATTTTTCTCTGCCCATAAGAAAGTTGGTGCATACAAAATACCATCTTTTTTTAATACTCTACGAATTTCCTGCATTGCTTTTTCAGGCTCCGGCATAATGTGCAGTGCATTTGAAATTACTACACAATCAAATTTTTCATCCTCGTATGAAAGTGCTGTTGCATCCGCTACGAAAAAACGAAGTTTTTCTGTTGTGCCTCTCCTTTTTGCTTGCTCAATCATATTTTCCGAAAAATCGGTTGCCGTCCAACTATTAGTATAATCAGACAGTGGAAAAGATAGTTGCCCTGTTCCACAAGCTAATTCTAATATGTTCATATCAGGTTTGAGATAATCTCTAATATACCCGCAAATTGCATTATAAAATTTCTTATCTGACTCCATCAAAGGTGCATATATTTTTGCAAGTCGTTGCCAATAACCCTTGTTTGCCTTGTCTTTCATATCAAAATCCCCATTTTATTCAATAATACAAATTCTGATTTATCTATTTGCATAATCAATCAAAATCTTTTTGCAACTACTGCAACGATAAGCTTCACAATGAGGGATTCCTTCTGAACCTTTACTCAATTCCAGATCGTCCGATTTTTTAATACGAAAAAAAACTTTTGTCGGATTATCAACTGCAAAAGTAATGTCTCGTGAACTCATTAGGTATCCTCTTATCATTTCATCACCACAATATGGACATTTCATGAAAATTCACCTCCTATAAATTCCGATTTTTCAGCTATATAAACTGAAATTTGGAACGTGCTTTATAAATTTTTTCCGATCCCCTCAAGCTCGTTCATGGAATCCTTGTTTTTTTCAAGTTCATCTCTGGCTGTTGCGTAATATGATTTTTTGAAAAGCATAT